>OFGG01000030.1_pt1 | contig 119940 bp, 110 predicted proteins | sample 1521701 | NCBI WGS metagenome assembly OFGG01 (sample SAMEA3504081, study PRJEB24116) | mouse gut metagenome | biome: mouse gut; feature: mouse-associated habitat; material: faeces | place: Denmark | collected 2011
CCGTGGTGTTTGTATCTTTCTTAAGTGTGGTAACTTAAAGATACCATAAATCCATGTGGAAGAGTTATTTTTTATGATAGAACTTTTTACTCTCAAGAATCTGTTTTAGTCTTTGGTTACTTATGGTAAAATTACCATGGTAATTTTATCATGTGTATATCCTGGATGATGATATTGAGGAAAGAAGGGCAAAATGAGTTCATTTGTGGAATTTAAGAATGTGGGTAAGGTATATCACATGGGCGAGGTGGATATTGAAGCGCTGAAGAATGTGAATTTTACCATTGAAAAAGGCGAATTTTGTGTTGTGGTGGGCGCTTCCGGTGCAGGGAAGACAACGATCTTAAATATATTAGGCGGTATGGATGGTTTATCTTCGGGGAAGGTATTATTAGACGGGGAGGACATTTCCGCTTATAATAAAAAGAAACTGACGGCTTACAGGCGGTATGACATCGGATTTGTGTTTCAGTTCTATAATCTGGTGCAGAATCTGACTGCTCTTGAAAATGTGGAACTGGCGGCTCAGATCTGTAAAGAGCCTTTAGATGCCATGACCGTTCTTTCGATGGTGGGGTTAAAGGAACGGGCAGGAAACTTTCCGGCGCAGTTATCCGGTGGGGAACAGCAGCGGGTTGCAATCGCGAGGGCTCTTGCCAAAAACCCGAAGCTGTTGCTTTGTGACGAACCTACGGGGGCCTTGGATTATAATACCGGAAAGGCGGTATTAAAGCTTTTGCAGGATGCCTGCAGGAAGCAGGGGATGACGGTGGTCGTGATCACCCACAATCAGGCGCTGACCGCTATGGCGGACCGGGTCATCACGGTTAAGAGCGGAACGGTATGGAGTATGGAGTTGAATGAGCATATTGTGCCGGTAGAGGAGATTGAGTGGTAAAGAACTTTTTGCAGGAGTCATATGGATGAGGAGCGGAATGTTTAAAACAACCATCAGGGAAATCAAAGGAAGCCTTGGGCGTTATATGGCGATTTTTGCAATCGTGATGCTGGGGGTTAGTCTTTTTACAGGATTAAAGGTAACCACGCCTGCTATGATCGTTACGGAAAATGATTATCTGGAGGAGCAGGATTTTTTTGATTTCAGGCTTTTGTCCACCATCGGATTCGATATGGAACATGTGGAACAGTTTGCAGGGATGAATGAGATCGCAAAGGCGGAAGGGGCAATCTCTGTAGACGCATTATGCGACCTGGGAGAGGGGAATGAGTCTGTTTACAAGTTCCATACGGTGCCGGAAGCGATCAACCGTGTGGTGGTGACGGCAGGCCGGATGCCGGAAAAAGAGGATGAGTGCGTGCTGGATGCGGCAAAGTTTGACGAAGACGCGATCGGCATGCAGATTACCATCACGGATAATAACGAGGAAGATACTTTGGAGATGTTTAAAAACCGTACCTTTACAGCGGTTGGGGTGGTACGGTCTCCTTATTATATCAATTTTGAGCGGGGAACCACTTCGATTGGGGATGGAACGGTGTCCGCTTTTCTTTATGTGCCCAAGGAAGCTTTTGACTGCGATTATCTGACGGAAATATACACCACCACCAAGTTGAAATATAAGGTTTATACGGATGAATATGTGGATTATATCGACAGCTTACAGGGGAAGATGGAGGATCAGACAAAGCTGTTGGCCAAAGCAAGATATGACAGGCTTATTATGGAAGCCCAGGAAAAGATCGATGATGCCCAGACGGAGCTTGACGATAAGAAAGCGGAAGCAGAAAAAGAGTTGGATGACGCATGGCAGAAGATCCTGGACGGTGAGCAGGAACTACTTGACGGAGAAGCGGAGATTGCGGATGCCGAGAAGAAGATTGCAGACGGGAAAAAGGAAATTGCGGAGCATGAACAGGACATCATTGACGGTGAGCAGGAACTTCTAGACGGGGAAGCGGAGATTGCGGAGAAGGAAATAGAGATAGCGGATGCGGAAGAGGAAGTCAGCTACCATGAATGGGAAATTTTTGCCAATGAGCTGGATCTTGCCTACGCATGGGATAAGCTGAATGAGGGAAAAGAAGAGCTGAGGGCCCAGGAAGAAAAGCTGCTTTCCAAAGAAGCGGAAGCACTCGCCAAGGAAGAAGAACTGAAAAGGACAAGGGATGAGCTGCAGGGGCAGCTGGATGCATTGCCGGGGCAGAAAGCGGAGCTTGAGGCGCAGGCAGCAGGGATCCAGTATGCGTTAGACAATATAGACAGCATTTATGCGGATGAGATAAATCAGGGCAGCACTCCCGATGAACAGGCGGCTATCCGGGCAAAAATCGAAGGGGAACTTCAGGCAAACCTTACCTATGTAAATGGTTTTTTAGCCCAGCTGCAAGGTGCGCAGCCTCAGCTGCAAGCCGGCCTTGCCCAGATAGGCTCCGGTCTTTTGCAGATCAGTGCCGGAAAAGCCCAGATCAGGGAAGGCAAAGAGCAGATAGAGGAGGCAAAAAAGGAAATTGCGCAAAATGAATATGCGCTTATGAAAGCGGAGGAGGAGCTTGCATCAGCCAAGGCGCAGGTGGCAGATGCAAGGAACGAGCTGGAAGACGGAAAGATAAAGCAGGAAGAAGCCAGGGCAGAGCTTGCAGATGGCAGGAAAGAATTAGAGGACGGAAAGGCAAAACTTGCCAAAGCAAGGGCAGACCTTGCGGATGCAAAGGTAGAGTTAGAAGACGGCAGGGCGGATTTAGAGGAAGGAAAAGTGGAGCTTGCGGACGCTAAGACAGAGTATGCGGACGCAAAGGAAGAATTTGAGGAAGAGGCAGCGGATGCCCAGCAAAAAATTGACGATGCAAGGGCAGAGCTTGCGGATATAGAAGAGCCGGAGGAATATGCGTTAACCCGGGATACCAATATCGGTTATGCCTGCTATGAAAGCGATTCTAATATTGTGGCGGCCATTGCCAATGTGTTTCCGGTATTCTTCTTTTTGGTGGCAGCATTGATCTGCATGACCACCATGAACCGGATGGTGGAGGAGCAAAGGACTCAGATCGGTGTGTTAAAGGCACTGGGCTATGGGAATGCGGCCATTATGGGAAAATACTTGTTTTATGCAGGTTCTGCGGCAGCAGCAGGCGCAATGGCCGGGTGTATAGTCGGTACATGGCTGTTCCCGAAGGTGATCTGGATGGGGTACGGCATTATGTACAGCATGGGAGATATCCAGTATCTGTTTGATATCCCGATGGCGCTTTTATCCTTGGCGGCAGCTCTTTTCTGCTCGATGGGGGCAGCATATTTATCCTGCAGGCATGAGCTTTTGGGAGTGCCCGCAAACCTGATCCGGCCCAAAGCGCCTAAAAACGGGAAGCGTATCTTTTTGGAAAGGATTCCTTTTATCTGGGGCAGACTGAAATTTTTGCATAAAGTTTCGATCAGGAATATCATCAGGTATAAAAAGCGGTTTTTCATGATGATATTGGGCATCAGCGGATGTACGGCACTTTTGCTGACCGGTTTCGGGGTAAAGGACTCTGTTACCAATGTGGCGGATATGCAGTATGATGAGATCCAGATCTTCGATATCGGCATCACGTTTTCGGATAAGCTTGAGGAAGCGGACATGGGGGAATTATCCGGCAGGATGGGGGATAAGCTGAAGGGGATTGCCTATTTGTGCGAGGAAAGCGTAGATATTGAATTTGGCGGGAAAATCAAATCCATTTATATGGATATTCCGGAAAATGAAGATGAAATCAGTGCGTTTTTGGATCTGCATACGCCGGAGGGAGTAAGCACACCGTATCCTGCCAAAGGGGAAGCGGTGCTTACCGAGAAGGTGGCGGAAGGCCTGGGCATTAAGATCGGTGACAGGATAACCCTTTATGATAATGACAGGAACAGCATTAACGTGAAGATATCGGCGCTGTGTGAAAATTTTGTGTCAAATTATATTTATTTGAATAAAGAAACTTATAAGGAGCAGACCGGCAGAGAGCCGGAGTATAAGAGCGCCTATGTAGTGGTAAGCGAAGATGTGGATGTCCATGGGGCGGCGGCCATGATTTCGGACATGGATTCCGTGCTTGCGGTATCGGTTACCGCGGATATGCGGGAGCGGATCGTGTCGATGATGGAAAGTATGGACTATATCGTTTTACTGATCATATTTTGTGCCGGAAGTTTAGCGTTTATCGTTCTTTATAACCTGACGAATATCAATATTACGGAGCGGCTCCGGGAGATTGCCACCATCAAGGTGCTTGGGTTTTATGCCAAAGAGACGGCGGATTATGTTTTCAGGGAAAATCTGGTGCTGACAGCCATGGGAGCTTTGGCAGGGCTTTTGCTTGGAAAATGGCTGCACTGGTTTGTGATGTACAATATTAAGGTTGACATGATCTCCTTTAAGACCATCGTGGAACCGATCAGTTATGTCTGGAGCCTTTTTCTTACCTTTGTTTTTGCTATGCTGGTAAACGGGATCATGTTCTTTAAGCTGGAAAAGATCAATATGGCGGAATCTCTCAAATCAATAGAGTAGGAAAAAGAAATTGACATTGCGGAATCTGCCGGCAAATGATAAGATGAAATCAAAAAGAGGTCTTCCAATGATAGAAAACATACAGGATTTTATAAAAGAATTATGCCAAAAAAGCGGTGAAAGCGAGCTCTTTGCAGGGCAGTTTAGGGATGCGCTTTTGGAGGATGAAGAGATTTTAAGAGAATTTGCTTATTATATGGAGCATAGGGATTTTGCGTGCAAAGCAAAGGTTAGCGGGTACACGGTAGTGGATGTCATGGTCTGGCAGATGGACCATTTTAAGGCAAGGCTTGACCGGGATAACACAGGGTCAAGGGAAAACCCGGCTAAGATGGTGCTTATGGCATTTGACACCCTGCTTAAAATGCGCAAGGATCCGGAGCGGTATATAACAAGAATGAGCCAGGAGACAGGAACGGATTATGAAGGAAAATATTGATGAAGTGATCAAAATGTTAGATGGCATGGTAACAAATGAGATCAGCCGCATGAAGATAGAAACCTCCAGTGAAATGGAGGAAGGCGTTTCGAGGAAAGTATCTCATCACGGGCGCTGTGACGTAGGAAGCCCCTTTGCAAGCGGAAAATTGTTTGATCTAGAGGCGCCGGAGTGCGGGGAGTGATAAAGGCTTCCGATATTTAAAAGTGGAGCCGCCTCCTTACCGCGTCCCGGAGCCGCCGGATGGATAATATGGTGACAAGGAGCACAAGGATCACGCTGCATACGGTCAGGACAATGGCTGACCAGGACAGCAGCAGACGGGAACCGGCATAATGCCGGATCAACAGCTCAATGGCCGGGCACAGTACGGCAACTTCCGCAAAGAAATATAAGGAAGTGGTCAGGAAAGTGGCCGGGAAGGAACGGAGCAGCAGGGCAAATATTTCTACCAGTATGGTGGCCAGCGCCACGATTGGCAGGGCAAGCCCTAAAAACCACCTGTTACCGGCGGTGTTAAAGGTGATCAGGTACAGGTAGATGCCTACGGCGACCCCGTCAAATAACAGCGAGATATAGATAGGGAGCTTGGTGTAGATCACGGCAGGAAAAACCAGCACAAATAATACCAGACAGGCCCCGATAATGAATAATGACCAGAGGCTGCCGGAAAAAACAAACAAATTAAGCAAAAGACAGCTTAAGGACGTGGCGCTCAGCACGATAGAAGTGACGATCCCAAAGTCCTTGCGCTTCACCACATCCACATTTCCTTTTTGGGTGGGATAAGGGGATACGGCTCTTAATTTCTGCAGTTCATTTGGATTAATAACAGGTGTGTTGCATAAAGGACAGCTTGTTAAGGACGGCTCTAATTCCACACCGCAGTTTACACAGTAGGACATGTTGTTCTCCAATCTTTTTGATCAATGTAATAATGCTAATATAGTTGGCGGTTGCTTTCAATTTTAACATGGATTCCGTCGGAAACCAGTTTGCGGAAGAACAGCCGTTCCACGTCGGATTCGATAATGCTGCTTGCAAAGTTGATCGTCAGGGTATCCTCAAAGCTGACAATAGCGCAGTTGGTCCGGGAGGAAAAAGGCTGGCCCATGTAAATATCAAAGCGGTCGATAAAAGGTTTCATATCTTCCGGAACCTGTAAGGCGCCCATGTTGGTAAGTCCGGCGGAAGAGTTGCGGTCCTGGACTTTGGTGTAGAACATCCGCACCACAAAGTCTTTTAAGAAAAGGGGAACAATGCGGATCAACGGATTTCTCTGGGTGCTGGCATTGGTGGTGATATCCCCCCGCAGGAACTTTTTGTTGATATAATAGCGCATATAATGATGCACCTGGGTAATGATTTCCTCAAAAGTATAATCGCCAAGCCTGGGATCTATACTGGGAAAGACCATGGTGATGAAATTCCTGAGGGTCTCCGAGGGGAAAAACCGCCGCAGGTTTACCGGCATGGCTATTTTCACCGGGCGCAGTTTTAGATGCCACTCGGATTGCTGCTTTTGAAGCAGCGCATATAGAAGCACGGAATTGAAATATTCCGTGATGGAGGCATGGTACCTGGCACAGACAGCCATCACTTCTTTCACGGACATGATGCCGTCAATGACATTAAATGTGTAAAAAGGCTCCTTGGTGCCTCTTATGCTGTAAGCTTTCCCACCGGGGCGGGCAGGGCATACCTTGGCATTGGCATAGCGCATATAGGCATCTTCAAGTTCTCCCGGTGAGGGCGATTCCTTGATGTCCTTAACGAAGCCGCCGTCGGAAATCGGGCGCCCTAAAAGCCTTAAGTAAACGGCCGTGATGGTCTGGAGTACCGCCATTCCTCCGGTGCCGTCTCCAAGGCAGTGGTGGGCTTCTAAGGAGATCCGGCATTCATGGTAGTAGATGCGGATCAGATAGCGGTTTCCGGCTTTAAAGGGCATGGGCATACAGAAATTCCGGATATCTTTTTGGACAAAAGGTCCCGGTCTGTCGTTGGGTTCTAAGTAACGCCAAAAAAGCCCTTTCCGGATAGCGGTCTTATAGGTTGGGAAACGCGTAAGCGCAATATCCACTGCTTTTTGCAGGATGTCAGGACAGACAGGCTCTTTTAAGACCACGGATAAGCGGTATACGGAAGAAAAGTCGCGGCGCTGTAAAGTAGGGTAAACAATGGCGGAAAGATCCAGCTTATACCAGACTTTGTGTTCTTTCTTCCTGGCGTTCCCGTTATTATTTTGATTGGATTTATTTTTTGCATGATTTATGTTTTTCATATACATTTTATTATATCACAATTTACAGGAAAAGGGAGAGATTATGGCAGTTACGTCAAAAAAACTTTTAAGTAAGAAAGCAACACCGGAATCTGTCAACCAAAGCATGATGACGCTGATCAGGAAAGTCCATGGCATGATCGAAAACCCGGATATTGAAAAGCACCGCCAGTCCCAGGATCATGTAGGCGCGCTTTTGGGCAATTCCCGGGATATTTTGATGAGAGATGTGATGATACAGGATATGCCAGGGGAGTGGGTATCCGTAAACCGCGCCCACATGAAAAAATATGTGATCTTGTACTGTCATGGGGGCGGCTATTCCACGGGAAGCCATATTTATGCCAGAACGCTGACTACAAAGCTGGCGGCAAGCACTTCTATGGATGTATTGTCCTTTGACTACCGGCTGGCTCCGGAAAATCCTTACCCGGCGGCCCTTAAGGATGCCATGAAGGCATGGGATTATCTGATGCTGTTAGGATACGGGGCAAGGGATGTGATCATTGCGGGAGATTCGGCAGGGGGAAACCTGGCATTGTCTCTGGTTCTTAAGCTAAAGGCACAGGAACGGCTCCTGCCAAGGGGGCTGGTATTGATGTCTCCCTGGACGGATCTGACGGCATCCGGCAAAAGCTATACGGAAAAAACGGAATTAGACCCGGTATTAAATGAAGAGTATCTGAATCGGATGATTGAAAATTACGCAAAGGACGTGGAATTAAATGATCCCCTGGTTTCACCGCTGTTTGGGGATTTTACAGGATTTCCGCCAACTTATATCCAGGCGGGGGATAATGAGATCCTGCTTTCCGATTCGGAATTGCTCCATAAAAAGCTGATCCATGCCAATGTGTCAGTGAAGCTGGATGTTTTTAAGGGGATGTGGCATGTGTTTCAGATGTCTCCTTTAAAGACGGCTTATGAGGCTATGGAAAAGAATGCGGAATTTATTTTTGATATCTGTAGATAAAATTAGAAGGATTTTGGAAGTTCACGCCGAATATTGATATTAGGAAGTAGTTTATTAAAGCGGGAGCAGTGAATGAACATACGAGAAAATCTGGAAAATCTGGAGCTTGAGAATTTAAGCCCTTATGCGGCCCACAGTGCGGTATCTAAGGGAAGGCGGCGGGAGGAAGAGCAATGCGATATCCGGCCCGTGTACCAAAGAGACAGGGACAGGATCCTTCACTCTAAGTCTTTCCGCAGGCTGAAGGATAAGACACAGGTCTTTTTAACGCCGGAGGGGGATCATTACAGGACCAGGCTGACTCATACCCTTGAGGTTTCCCAAAATGCCAGGACCATCGCCAAGGCGCTTCGGATGAATGAAGACCTTGTGGAGGCCATTGCGCTTGGCCATGACCTTGGTCATACACCGTTCGGTCATGCAGGGGAGCGGGCGTTAAATGCGGTCTGCCCCTACGGGTTCTGCCACAGTGAACAGAGCGTTCGCACGGTGGAGCTGTTAGAAAAAAACGGCCAGGGGCTTAATCTTACTTATGAGGTTAAGGACGGGATCCGTCATCATCAGACCAAAGGCAGGCCGTCCACGTTAGAGGGGAAGATCGTCCGGTTTTCGGATAAGATCGCCTATATCCATCATGATATGGACGATGCGGTCCGGGCGGGCATATTAAAGGAAAGCGATATTCCCCGGGAAATTGCGGATGTGATCGGCTATACCACGGGGGAGCGGCTTGACCATTTTATCCATGACATTGTGAGTACCAGCTACGGCAAGGATGATATTTTGATGTCAGAGCCGGTGGCAAAGGCCATGCAGGCCCTGCGCCGGTTTATGTTTACGAATGTATATCAGAATAAGGAAGCAAAAAGTGAGGAAGGGAAGGCAGAGATGCTGATCCAGACGCTGTACAGCTATTACCGCCACCATTTAGAGCTTCTTCCGGCAGATCTGACTGCTCTGACAGAAAAAGGAGAGCCGGAGGAAAAGATCGTCTGTGATTACATAGGGGCTATGACGGACCGTTTTGCCATTGCCAAGTATGAGGAGATTTATATCCCCAAGTCATGGCACGGCTGAGGATGCGGTAAGGAATGGAGACAGAATGTATTATCCTGATGAATTGATAGAGGAAGTACGGATGCGCAGTGACATCGTGGATGTCATTTCCGGGTATGTGAAAATCCAGAAGAAAGGAAGCAATTATTTCGGGCTATGCCCTTTTCATAATGAAAAATCGCCGTCCTTTTCCGTATCGCCCTCCAAGCAGATGTTTTACTGCTTCGGGTGCGGTGCAGGGGGGAATGTATTCACGTTTGTAATGCAATATGAAAACTATTCGTTTCAGGAGGCGGTAAAGCTTCTCGCCCAGCGGGCAGGAGTGGATCTTCCCGAAGTGGAGTATACGGAAGAGGTAAAAAAAAGGGAATCCCAAAGGGCAAGGCTTCTTGAAGTCAATAAGGAAGCGGCAAAATATTTTTATTATCAGCTCCGGGGAAAAACCGGACAAGCCGGGTATCAGTATTTGAAAAAACGGCAGCTTTCCGAGGAAACGGTGAAGAAATTTGGTTTGGGGTTTGCCAATGTGACCAGCAATGATCTGGTTTTGTACCTGAAAAACAAAGGATATGACGACCGTTTGATCACGGAGGCAGGCCTTGGGAGTTTTGATGAAAAGCATGGGATGCATGATAAATTCTGGAACAGGGTGATGTTCCCCATACAGGACATCAACCACCGGGTGGTCGGTTTCGGCGGAAGGGTCATGGGGGATGCTAAGCCGAAATACTTAAATTCTCCGGAAACGCTTATTTTCGATAAGAGCCGGAACTTGTATGGGCTTAATTATGCCCGTACGGCCCACACCAATAACATTATTTTATGCGAAGGATATATGGATGTGATCGCCATGCATCAGGCTGGTTTTTCTCAGGCGGCAGCATCCCTTGGAACTTCTTTTACGCCGGGCCAGGCGAACCTTCTACGGCGTTACGCAAAGGAAGTGATCCTTGCCTACGACAGCGACGGGGCAGGGGTAGCGGCGGCCTTACGAGCCATCGGAATATTAAAAGAAGTTGGATTATCCGGAAAAGTGCTGAATCTGGAGCCTTACAAGGACCCGGATGAGTTTATGAAAAATCTGGGAAAAGAAGCTTTCCTGGAGCGCCTTTCTAAGGCGGAAAACAGCTTTTTCTTCGAGCTCCGTATGCTGCAAAGGGATTATGACTTAAACGATCCGGAGGCGAAGACCAGGTTTTACAGGGAGATTGCCAAAAAGCTCTGTGGTTTTTCGGAGGAAGTGGAAAGGGAAAATTATATAGAAGCCGTGGCGGACAAGTACCGCATTGGTTTTGACAATCTGCGCAGGCTGGTTTATAATTATGCGGCCCAGACAGGGTTTGCCGCACCGGCAGTAAGGCCCAAATCAGGGATCCAAAAGAAAAATGACCCAAAAGAAAATAAGCAAAAGCCCCAAAAGCTGCTCCTTACCTGGCTGGTGGAGGAACCGGGGCTTTGGCCAAAGATAAAAAAATATATTTCTGCAAAAGATTTTACAGGAGAACTGTATCAGACAATAGCGGAAAAGCTGTTGGAGGACTTAGATGCAGGAAAGGTCAATCCGGCTGCGATCATCAGTTTGTTTACCGATGAGGAACAGCAAAGAGAGGCGGCCAGTGTATTTAACACGAAAATAATGGAACTGAATACCGGGGCGGAGAGGGAAAAGGCATTTCATGATATTGTTCTTGCGGTGAAACGCAACAGCCTAGATTACTTCTCCGGGCAGCTTGGTTCGGACGTTTCGGCGCTCTCTAAGGTGATTGAAGGGAAAAAAGCACTGGAAGAACTTAGCAAAACGCATATTTCATTGGATTAAGGCTAATAATGGTAATGCGTACATGACTAAAAATAGGAAGGATGGAAATCTGGAATGGATGAAAACACACAGGCAAAATTTGATGAGAAGCTTTCCGCGCTCCTTGCAATTGCCAAAAAGAAAAAAAATGTCTTGGAATATCAGGAGATTACCGACTATTTTGCGGATATGGCATTAGGAGAGGAACAATTTGATAAGATCATCGAGACTCTGGAACAAAACAGCGTGGATATTCTGCGCATTACCGAGGAAGATGATGTGGACGAAGAAGAGATCATCCTTACGGAGGAAGATGAGGTAGATGTGGAAAACCTCGATCTTTCCATACCGGACGGCATCAGCATTGAGGATCCGGTAAGGATGTATTTAAAAGAGATCGGGAAAGTACCCCTTCTTACGGCTGAGGAAGAGATCGAGCTGGCCCAGCGGATGGAAAATGGCGACCAGGACGCTAAGAAGCGTTTGGCGGAAGCCAATTTGCGTTTGGTGGTCAGTATTGCCAAACGGTATGTGGGCAGAGGGATGCTTTTCCTTGATCTGATTCAGGAAGGAAACCTGGGTCTTATTAAGGCTGTGGAAAAATTCGACTGCAGGAAGGGTTTTAAGTTTTCTACCTATGCAACATGGTGGATCCGACAGGCGATCACCAGGGCAATTGCGGATCAGGCAAGGACGATCCGTATCCCGGTCCATATGGTGGAGACGATCAATAAATTGATCCGCGTCAGCAGGCAGCTCCTTCAGGAATTAGGCCGTGAACCTACCCCGGAGGAAATTGCGGCGGAAATGAATCTTCCGGTAGAGCGTGTGCGCGAGATTTTAAAGATTTCCCAGGAACCGGTGTCCTTAGAGACGCCTATCGGCGAGGAGGAGGATTCCCACCTAGGGGATTTCATTCAGGATGATAATGTGCCGATCCCGGCGGATGCGGCAGCATTCACGCTGTTAAAAGAACAGCTTGTGGAGGTGTTAGGCACGCTGACGGACAGGGAACAGAAGGTACTCCGCCTCCGTTTTGGGTTAGATGACGGAAGGGCAAGGACCCTTGAGGAGGTGGGGAAGGAATTTAACGTTACAAGGGAACGTATCAGACAGATTGAAGCGAAGGCGTTAAGAAAGCTCCGCCATCCAAGCAGGAGCAGAAAGTTAAAGGATTATCTGGATTAATGGCGGGAAAGATTTCATTGTCTGCAAGGATGCAGGCAGTGGCGGATATGGCCACATCCGGAAACCGGGTGGCGGATGTAGGCTGTGACCACGGGTATGTGCCGATTTATCTGGTACAACAGGGAAGGGCTGCGCATGTGATCGCAATGGATGTGAATGCCGGTCCGCTTGAGCGTGCCAGAAGGCATGTGGAAGAAGCGGGGCTTTTGACCTACATAACGTTACGGCTTTCTGACGGGCTTACGAATTTTTGCGCCGGGGAGGCGGATACATTGATCCTTGCGGGGATGGGGGGAAGGCTGATGCAGCGGATCCTTTCAAGGGAGCCGGAAAAAACGGCATCCTTTCAGGAGTTGATCCTGCAGCCCCAATCGGAGATCGCTGAGTTTCGTTTTTTTATAGAGGATGCGGGATATTTCATCGCCTCGGAAAATATGATATGGGAAGAGGGGAAGTTTTATCCGGTGATCAAGGCGTTAAAGGGAAATGGAAAAGAACGGCTTTCTGAGGAGGAAGCGAGGTTCGGCCCGGTACTGCTCCAAAAAAAACATCCGATATTGAAAGAATATCTGGCGGATCAGTGGAACAAACTGTGTACGCTGCAGGAAGAACTGTCTTTGGCCGGTGAGGGGGAGCGGGCTGTAAAAAGGCGCATGGAATTGCAAAGAGAAATAAATTATGTAAAAATAGCGGCAGAAAAAATGGGTATGCCAGTGTAGATGCTGCGGAAAGGTATGGGTGGGTATGGTTACGATCACAATTAATGGGGAAAGAAAGCAGTATCCAAGGGGAACACGATACGAGGAAATTGCCAAAGAGTATCAGCCTTCATATAAGGATATGATAGCACTTGTTATTGAAAACGGTAAGATCAGGGAGCTGATCAAACCGGCGAATAAGAACTGTGAATTATCTTTTTTAACGATACGAAATGATATTGGACATAAGACTTATGTCAGAACAGCCATCATGACCATGGTAAAAGCGGTATATGATGTGCTTGGCAGGGATAAGGTCAAAAAGGTCAAAGTGGAATTTGCCATTGGGCAGGGGTATTACTGCCTGGTCAAAATGGACGAGAAGCTTACCGACCGGCATGTCAAGCAGATTGGCAGGCGGATGAACGAGCTGGTAGAGCTGGATCTGCCGATTACCAAGAAATCCTATCCCATTGATGATGCTATGGAGATCTTCCATAACAATAAGATGGCGGATAAAGAAAAATTGTTCCGGTACAGAAGAAGCTCTTTTGTCAATGTGTATTGCCTAGATGGTTATTATGATTATTATTATGGCTATATGCTGCCCAGTACGGGATACTTGAAGTATTTTGACGTGATGCATTATGAAAGCGGGATGCTGCTTCTTATTCCGAGTGCCCAGGCACCGGATAAGATTGATTATTTTGAGCCGAAAGAAAAATTCTTCCATACATTGATGACCTCCGCAAACTGGGGGGAAATGATGGGAATCGATTCGGTAGGGGATTTAAATGACAGTATCTGTGAGGGGCAGATCCACGACATGATCTTAGTGCAGGAGGCGCTGCAGGAGAGAAGGATCGGGGAGATCGCCAAGGATATTGTGGATAAGGGGAATGTAAAGTTTGTGCTGATCGCCGGACCGTCCTCTTCCGGAAAGACGACTTTTTCCCACCGTCTTTCCATACAGCTTCGAACCTACGGGCTGATTCCGCATCCGATAGCTCTTGACGATTACTTTGTGAACCGGGAAGACACCCCCAGGGATGAACACGGGAACTATAATTTCGAGTGTCTTGAGGCAATCGACATCAAGAAGTTTAATGAGGACATGAACCTCCTGTTAAAGGGGGAGACGGTAGAGCTTCCTCAGTTTAACTTTAAACTAGGGAAAAGGGAATATCACGGGAATTACAAAAAATTAGGGCCTGAGGATGTGCTTGTTATTGAAGGAATCCATGGGCTGAACCCGGCTGCTACAAGATTTATGCCTGATGAAAATAAATTCAAGATTTACATCAGTGCCCTGACAAGCATCAACATAGATGAACATAACAGGATCCCCACAACGGATGGAAGGCTTTTAAGGCGTATGGTCAGGGATGCCAGGACCCGGGGAACCTGCGCAAGAAGGACTATCGAGATGTGGCCTTCGGTAAGGCGGGGAGAAGAACAGTATATCTTCCCCTATCAGGAAAGCGCGGATGAAATGTTTAATTCTGTTTTAATCTATGAGCTGGCGGTATTAAAGCAGTATGCCGAGCCCCTCTTGTTTGGGATTAAGAAAGATGAACCGGAGTATTACGAAGCGAAAAGGCTTCTCAAGTTCCTGGAATATTTCCAGGGGATCGATAGCAAGAATGTGCCGTCTAACTCTATTTGCAGGGAGTTTATCGGCGGAAGTTACTTTAATGTTTAATAGTTAAATCAGGATTTATCATATATGACGGGTGGAAAGTAAAACATATCTTCCCGATGAAAACGTTATAAAAGCAAGTAGAATAAATGATCGCGGCCGGGGCAGATGCCCCGGGTGAGGAAAGTCCGGGCTTCACAGGGCAGGATGCCGGATAACATCCGGTGGAGGTGACTCCAAGGACAGTGCAACAGAAATATACCGCCCGGGTATCCATGTTTCATGGCATGGAAAACTTAGAAATTTGCAAGGCTTTGCTTTGCAGACTTCAAGGCAATCACGCAAAGCGTGATTGCCTTGGGTAAGGGTGGAAAGGCAGTGTAAGAGACTACCGCCTGCACGGTAACGGGCAGGGCACATGTAAACCCCATTCGAAGCAAGGCCAAACAGAAAGCGATAAAGCCGGCCCGGCGAGCTTTCAGGTGGGCCGCTTGAGGCTGCCGGTGACGGCAGTCCTAGATAGATGATCATTCACGACATAACCCGGCTTATCGTTCTGCTTGCTTTTATCATATGAAAAGGTTAAGAAACGGAAAATGGCCAATAACTGGAAAAAGAAAATACTTTGTGCTTTTCTGCCTGCTTTGGGAATGTGTATGGTGTTATTTTATTCTTTGGACAAAAAGCATGTAACGGCAGGGAAGGATGTCTGCGTGGAAAGAGAAGTACAGGAAGAAGACGTGCTTGGAAGCTGTGTCAGGATTCAGGCAAGGGGACATTACGGCAGCGGAAGCATATTAGCGATAGATGAAAATAAAATAACGATTGTTACAAACAGACACGTACTGCAATATTGGGATGAAGACAGTTACGTGACTTTTTTTAATGGAGCGGTAAGAGAAGGAAGGGTGGCCGGGATTTCCAGCCATGTGGATGTGGGATTCCTTCAAATTTCCGCGGCGGAAGTTGATCCGGGAGAATTGGAAGGAATCAGGGCCGTTGAAATCCCGGATACAGGTCTTAGCCGGGGAGATTGGTTTTTTATGGGGGATCTTGCCACGGATATCTGGAATCCGGTGTTTTATAAAGGACAGGTATTAGACCCCTCTAAATATCTGGAGGAGTTTGGCATGGAGATGGTCTACGGGGATTCTGCTTTTAAGGAAGGGATGTCCGGATGCGGGGTCTTTGACGTAGAGGGAAAGTATGTGGGGATGCTTACCGGCGGTACAGACCAAAATGAGATTGCGGCAGTTCCGGCCGGGGTAGTGGCAGCTTTATATGAAGATATAATAAAAAACCCAGTCCAAGAGAGGGGATGAACCGGGTTTGTCAGTATCAATAGTTATATTGTCAATAAATTAGGACCACTTAAGCCATCTTGTTTACGGCTTGCGCTAAACGTGATACTTTTCTTGAAGCAGTATTCTTATGATAAACGCCCTTTGATGCGGCTTTACCAATAGTAGATGTAGCAGCGATCAAAGCAGCATTTGCAGCAGCCTTATCGTTTGCTTCAACAGCAGCAGTTACCTTTTTGCAAGCTGTCTTAACGCTGGACTTAATTGATTTATTTCTTGCAGCCTTGGTCCTGTTTACTAAAATTCTCTTCTTAGCAGATTTAATATTAGCCACGATGTACACCTCCTGTATAAAATGATCGGTTCACTGAGATGTTTCATTAAAGCCGGAGACACGGACGTTTTAATGTAAACATACGACTATTATTGTAGAGTGGAAAATAGCTTTTGTCAATACATAAATCATGAATATTTGGAAAAAATGTAAGTGTGAATGTCGAAAATAATGATTGGAGCATGGAGGCGGGATGAGCAGTATAAGGGTCAGGACAGATCTGGCGCTGGAAGCAAGGGAAAACATGGAGGAAAATGCGGAAGCGTTAAGAGGTGTCTATGTGGAAGAGGAATATCATGAGGAAAGTGAGATCAGGGTCACCAGGGTTGTGATCGAGACAAAAAACGGATCAAAAGCGATGGGGAAGCCTATTGGAATTTATGTAACACTGGAAGCCCCGGCCATGGCTTTGCCGGATGAAAATTATCACAGGGAGATTTCCGACGAACTTGCTAAGCAGCTTAGGCAGATCATTCCCGGAATTGACCAGGAACTGTCAGTGATCGTGGTGGGCCTTGGAAACAGGGATGTGACTGCGGATGCGCTGGGCCCTAATGTGGTGGATAACCTGACCATTACAAGGCATATGGTAAAGGAGTACGGCAGGGCGGCTTACAATCAGAAGAAAGTCCATATGATCAGTGCGCTTGTGCCTGGCGTTATGGCGAAAACCGGTATGGAAACCCAGGAGATCATTAAGGGGGTGGTGGAAATGACAAAGCCGGACGTGGTGATGGTGATCGATGCGCTTGCGGCCCGCTCCACAAGGCGGCTTAACCGGACCATACAGATCAGTAATGCAGGGATCCATCCCGGTTCCGGAGTGGGAAATCACCGGAATGCCCTGACGGAGGAAACGCTGGGGGTTCCTGTCATTGCCATCGGCGTTCCCACGGTGGTGGATGCGGCAACCATTGTAAGCGATGCCTTTGAAAAGATGATGCGCCTGGCGGGAGAAGAGCCTTTGGAGATCCAGGATGACCTGTTTACGGGGCTGGATGAACTGTATAATATGTATGTAACGGGAAAAGATGTGGATTATGAGATCAAGCAGATCAGCCACATTATTTGTAATGCGCTGAATGATGCGTTGGAAACATAAGTAACCGATGTTTCACGCCGCAGGGGAATGAATGTCCTCAAAAAAGCATATATTTCCCTAGTGGGGTGCATGCGGTGAAGAGGACAGGATGGAAACAAAAAGTCAGAAAATGGGTGATTTTGCTGCTTCTTGTAATGTGTGTGGGCGGTTTTGTGCTAAATCTCCCGAAAAGTAAAATGGGCATAGAAAAGAAAGAACAACAAAATATGATCGGCGGTTTCTTTTGCAGGCAGATGGAAAATGCTTATTTTCAGATTCCCGCTTTTTTGGAGGAAGGGGAAACGGAGCATACGGCGGAAGAAAAAATGGCTTCCTGCATGTTAAAGGCCCTGCCCTTTTTTTATTATGCGCAGACACAGGCAGATGTGGAACTTGAATCGGAAGATTCACTGACGGCGGAACTGATCGTGCAAAAGGAAGGAATCGATGAAGATTACAAGAATATAGAAGAAGAGAATCTGGACTACGGGAAGGATGCGCTTCATATAGAAAACAGTGTGTTAGAAGAGATGGAGCGGGAAAATAGTTTACATAACATAGAGGAAGAAGAATCGCCCGAACCGCCAGTTGAGCAGGCAGAGAACGTGGAAGGTGTTTTTCAGGAGGCTTCTTATCCGGCGTATACCTATGACTGGTCGGAGAACTGGGATTATGAAGCGCTTATCTCCAACTTTTATGCGGTGGACAGTTCCACTTTGCTTGTAGAAGAATATGCGGATTTGGGAAAGCTTCTTGATAAGGATCTTACTGTGGATAAAACAGTAGAAGGACCCCAGATTTTGATCTACCATACCCATGCAAGTGAAAGTTTCATAGATTCCGTGGCAGGGGACCCGTCCACGACAATTGTAGGCGCGGGGGATAAGCTTGCCGCACTTTTGGAGGATAAATACGGGTTTCAGGTAATGCACCATGCAGGGGTCTATGATACGGTGCGGGAGGATGCTTATGCCAATTCCCTTCCGGAGCTGGAACAGATCCTGCAGGAAAATCCTACCATTGAGGTTGTCATCGACCTGCACAGGGATGCGGTATCCGGGGATCGGAAGCTGGTGATGGATCTGCAGGGAAGGCCCACCGCAAGGTTCATGTTTTTTAACGGGTTAAGCTATATCCGTAAAAGCGGGGAGATTGAGTATCTGGAAAACCCCCACATTCAGGACAATCTGGCTTTTTCTTTTCAGGCCCAGGTGGCCGCAAACGAATATTACCCCGGGCTGGCGCGGAAGGTATATTTAAAGGCGTACCGGTATAACCTCCACCTAAAGCCAAAGAGTATGCTGATCGAACTTGGCGCCCAGAATAACACGGTGGAAGAGATCATGAACGCCTGCGATCCTCTTGCACATATTCTTGCCATTGTGCTGGATGGTGTGTTATAGTATAGTAGCCGCAAAAGAAAAACAAGCGGCTGTGCCTTAGGGCGCAGACATTTGTTTTTCTTGCGGCATTAATGAGCAAACGTCCGATGAAATCGGACAAGAAGCGCATAAGCGCGGGTTTGCGAGTAAAAAAGCCGCAAAAGAAAAACATACGGCAGGAGGAACAAGCATGGCACAGATCGATCAGAGTAAAATCAGGAATTTCTGCATAGTGGCCCATATCGACCATGGGAAATCTACTTTGGCGGACAGGATAATAGAGAAAACCGGGCTTCTGACCAGCAGGGAGATGCAGGCCCAGGTATTAGATAACATGGAGCTGGAAAGAGAACGTGGCATTACGATCAAGGCTCAGACGGTAAGGACGATCTACAAGGCAAGAAATGGTGAGGAATATATTTTTAACCTGATCGACACGCCGGGGCATGTGGATTTTAACTATGAGGTCAGCAGGAGCCTGGCGGCCTGTGACGGCGCAATCCTGGTGGTGGACGCGGCACAAGGGATTGAAGCTCAGACCCTTGCCAATGTATATCTTGCATTGGATCATAATCTGGAGGTCTTCCCGGTCATCAATAAGATCGACCTGCCCAGTGCGGAGCCGGACCGGGTGAAAGCCGAGATTGAGGACGTGATTGGCTTAGAGGCGCAGGACGCACCGCTTATTTCCGCCAAAAACGGGATCGGGATAGAGGACGTGTTAGAAGCCATCGTGGAAAAAATCCCGGCTCCTTCGGGAAATGCTCAAAATCCCCTTAAGGCTCTTATCTTTGATTCTATTTATGATTCCTATAAAGGGGTGATCGTATTTTGCCGTATCATGGAAGGCACGGTAAAAAAGGGTACAAGGATCCGCATGATGGCAACAGGGGCACAGGCAGACGTGGTGGAAGTGGGATACTTCGGGGCAGGACAGTTTATTCCCTGTGAAGAGCTGACGGCCGGCATGGTAGGTTATCTGACCGCTTCCATTAAAAATGTGAAAGATACGTCGGTGGGCGATACGGTGACGGACGTGGATTTTCCGTGCCAAGAACCGCTTCCCGGCTATAAAAAAGTAAATTCCATGGTATATTGCGGCGTGTACCCGGCAGACGGCGCCAAGTACCCGGATCTTCGGGATGCGCTGGAGAAATTACAGTTAAATGACGCATCCTTGCGGTATGAGCCGGAAACATCCATAGCTCTTGGCTTTGGTTTCCGTTGCGGCTTTTTGGGCCTGCTCCATCTGGAAATCATTCAGGAGCGTTTGGAGCGGGAGTATAATCTGGATTTAGTGACAACCGCACCGGGGGTTATCTATAGAGTTTATAAAACGGACGGGGAAATGATAGAGCTGACCAATCCGTCAAACCTGCCGGATCCTTCTGTCATTGAGTATATGGAAGAGCCGGTGGTATCGGCGGAGATCATGGTCACCACGGAATTTATCGGTTCGATCATGGAGCTTTGCCAGGAACGGCGTGGGAAATATCTGGGAATGGAGTATATGGAGTCTGCCCGGGCGATGCTGAAATATGAGCTTCCTTTAAATGAGATCATATATGATTTCTTTGACGCATTGAAGTCTCGTTCCAGAGGTTATGCTTCTTTTGATTATGAATTAAAGGGCTATGAGCAGTCTGAACTGGTGAAGCTGGACATTTTGGTCAATAAGGAAGAGGTAGACGCTTTATCTTTTATTGTGCATAAGGACAGCGCTTATGAGCGGGGGCGGAAGATGTGCGAAAAATTAAAGGATGAAATTCCAAGGCACCTCTTTGAAATCCCCATACAGGCTGCGGTAGGCGGCAAGATCATAGCCCGGGAAACCGTGAAAGCAATGCGGAAGGACGTGCTCGCCAAGTGTTATGGCGGTGATATCACCAGAAAGAAAAAGCTTCTGGAAAAGCAGAAGGAGGGGAAGAAGCGTATGCGTCAGATCGGCAGTGTGGAGATTCCCCAAAAGGCATTTATGAGCGTTTTGAAGCTGGATGATGATTGATGATGGATAGGACAAGAGAGTTAAGTATCTATATCCATATTCCTTTTTGTGTACAAAAGTGCCTGTACTGTGATTTCCTCTCTGCCCCGGCCTCCGATCAGGTGCGAGAGCGGTATGCGGAAAGGCTGGTGCAGGAAATCAGGGAAGAAAGCAGGTGTTATGGAAACTATAGGGTAAAGTCTGTTTTCCTGGGCGGGGGAACGCCTTCCCTTCTTACTCCATGGCAGATAACACAGATCATGGACAGCGTTCGGGAACATTATCTTTTGGAAAAAGAATGTGAGATTTCCATAGAGGCAAATCCCGGAACGGTTTCAGCGGACAAAGTGACGGCCTGGAAGGATGCAGGGATAAACCGGGTAAGTGTCGGCCTGCAGTCTTTCGTTGATGAGGAACTCCGTTTGCTTGGCAGGATCCATGATAGGGAAGATTTTTACCGCACATACGACTTGATTATTAAATCAGGATTTAGCAATATCAACATTGACTTAATGACGGCAATCCCGGGGCAAAGTAAAAAAAGCTGCCTTGCCACCTTGCAGGCGGTGGCGGCTCTTGAGGTAAAGCCGGTCCATGTTTCTGCCTATAGCCTGATTATAGAAGAGGGAACGGCCTTTTATCGGGAACGCCCTGTACTGCCGGATGAGGAGACGGAGCGGGAACTGTATAAAATAACATGTGATTTTCTGGAGCGGGAAGGCTATCAGCGTTATGAGATATCCAATTACGCAATGCCCGGCTTTGCCTGCAGGCATAATCAGGTCTACTGGAAAAGGGGGAATTATGCCGGGTTTGGCATTGGCGCCGCTTCCATGGTGGAAAATGTACGTTTTTCAAATGGGAGGGATCTGGCGTCTTATCTGGAGTGCGGACCGGTAAAAGAACAAATCCAGAAGCTTTCTGTGGAAGAACAGATGGAGGAATTTATGTTTTTAGGGCTTCGGATGGCAGAAGGAGTCAGCTTCGGGGAATTTTATCATATGTTCGGGGAAGAAATCGAGAAAGTATATCCCGGGATCGTGGAAGGATATGTGGAGAAGGGGCTGCTGCAATATTTGTGCGGAGCTGACGGGAGAAGGGAGCGGATCGCGCTTACGAAATCAGGTATAGATGTAAGCAACGTGGTGATGGCGGACTTTTTACTGACATCTTAGCGCGGGGCTTGCACTTTTTGTAGAATAAATTTTGGGAAAGGCACTAGAGAAACCCAACGGTCATAGAATAATAAAAATGACTTTGGGGGCGCCCTTGTGAAAACTTTCAGGCAACCTTTATCAGCAGCGGAGGAAGCACACTACATACAGGTGCTGAAAATGGGGAATGGTGACGAAGCTGCTGCGGCCAGAGAAATCCTGATAGAGAGGAACCTGCGTCTGGTGGCCCACATTGCCAAAAAGTATCAGAATGTTGACGAGGATATGGAGGACTTGATATCCATCGGTACCATCGGGCTGATCAAGGCGGTATCTTCTTTTGATGCCGGAAAAGGGAAGCTTAGCACATATGCTTCCAGATGTATTGACAATGAATTGCTGATGCTGCTCCGCTCCAAAAAGAAGAGTTCCAGGGAGGTTTCACTGTTTGAGCCGATCGGAACAGACAAGGAAGGCAATGAGATCAGCCTTTTGGACATTATCGAACATGACCAGGAAGATATTACGGAGCAGATGGAGCTGTATGAAAATACAAAAAAGCTTGTAAGGCTGGTCAACCAGGTGCTTACGGACAGGGAAAAAGAAATCATCTGCCTTCGGTACGGACTTTTGGGAGGGAGGGAAATCACACAGCGTGAAATTGGAGCCGCACTCCATATTTCCAGAAGTTACGTGTCAAGGATTGAGAAAAAAGCACTTTTAAAGCTTCGGGAGAAGTTTGAGCAGGGGTGAGTTTACGGGAAAGATAAGGAAATGTTCTAAGATGAGACAGAGTCAGTCCGACTGAGGGAGGCCGAACTGATTCTGTCTTACTTATGTCTGGCGGGCTGTATGATTATTTCGGGAATTTGACGTGATTTTCTTGTGGGTTATATGAGAAGCATGTATAATAAGTTTTACTATGAAAGAAAGGAAAGATTTTATATTTAAGGAAGCAGTCTAAATTCTACAACAGGGGTGACACCGAACCGATGGGTGTGGTTTCTGATGTTGATAAGAGTGAATTTGTGAAAATATGAGGAAACTCCTAGAGAAACAGATATTCTTGCATGCTCAGCTACTTTGACAGTGGGAGAAATCCCTCCATGGAGCCGCAGCCGAAACGGATAATGCTGTAACCATAGAATTTAAAGTCAAGGATTTTGGCGAAGAGAAATCTTTGGAGGACACTGTAGATGCTGCGCAGAAACAAATTGAGGAACAGTGGTATAAGGTGGATTTGGAGAAATAGGAAATCTCTGAAGAACGGATTTGGAAATATGGATTTGCTTTTGAGGGGAAAGAAGTGTTGATAAAAAGCAACTCATTTTTACCATAGATGTGAACAAAGGAGAACATTAATTATGGAAATAAACCAATTAATAAATCATATTTTGGACGGAAATGCAGTCCTCTTTTTGGGGGCTGGTTTTTCTAGGGAGGCCACAAATCAACTAAACAAGAAGATGAAAGATGCCAATGGCCTTAGCAGAGAACTGTGCCGAGAGTTGGGCATTCCGGAAGACGATGATCTCTCTGGTGTATCAGACTTGTATCTGGGGAGTAAGGATGAACGGAACTTTGATGTTAAAGCCCAGAAACTAATCACGAAATTGCAGCAGAATTTTACCTGTAAGAAGTTTGCTCTTTCACAGCAGATTATCGCACAGCAGAAATGGATACGTGTTTATACTACAAATTATGATGATGTGCTGGAAACCGCAGGGGAGAAAGTCGGCAGAATTTATACTCCCATGCTACTAAGCGACACGGTAGAGAGGATTAATTGTGTGGAATCAGTGGTACATATGAATGGCTATATCCGCAATCTGGACAAGAACAGTCTGGAGAATGAATTTAAGCTATGTACCAGAAGTTATCTGATACAAAACCTAAAAAACAGTCCGGTATTTGGTTTATTTAAGAAAGACTTAAAAGAGGCCAGAGCCGTTGTATTTATCGGAACATCTCTAAAGTATGATTTGGATATTCAGCAGGTGCTGTTTGCCGAATCGGATTTTCGGAATAAGCTAGTATTCATAGATCGTGTTGCGGATGCCACAGATAAGACCATTGTCTTGGAAGATAACAAGAAAAAACTTCTGGGTATCGTACACCATGTTGGGCTGGAGGGATTCGCGAATCAGATTAGTAATCAAAAGAAATGCTATTTTCCCGATGAGGATAATTTTGTTCTTCGGAATTTTGAAAGAATCAATTCAAGGGATTATGCGCATAATCCTGGCAGTAGGATGGACACTTGGCGTCTATTTGAAAGTGGATCTTTGGAGCGGGGGCTTGTATATTCGCATATGGATGACGACACCTATGTGGTGCGAAGAAGCATAATAAAAGATATCAAGACATCATTAGAAAAAGATGAATTTACAGTTCAAATTATCCATTCCAATCTAGGAAATGGTAAGACATGCCTTATAGAATATTTAATGTGCCTTTTCTCGGACAAGTATGATGTATATTACTTTAAACAGCTTTACGATGATTTAGAGCAGGAACTACGTGTAATTGAAAAAAGGCCGGGGAAAAAAGTACTTTTTATCGAAGACTATAACTTATATATTAAAGTGTTGGCGAGCATAAGATATTACTGCAACAGTGACTGGAGCATCGTGGTCAGCTGTAGGACATATATAAATAACAACTCCATATACAAGTTGTGTGATGCCTTGGGAAAAAATATTGACGAAATCGAGGAGTATGATATCAATTATTTTACTTCCGAGGAAAAGAAAAAAATAGTCGCATCACTACAGAATGTTAACCAGGCGGACTTTAAAGATTTAAATGAGCCGAAGGCTTTGAAGCTGTTGGACAGTAAATGCAGGAATTGCTGGTCTAACACAGTGATGTTTATGTTTAGGTCTCGTTTAATAGGGGAAAAAGTGGAGCGGGTATTCCAGAATCTGCGGAAAAACAATAGTAATATGGAAGTGGTAATGGCTGCGATTGTGAACAATATTGTAGGGATGAATTTGTCATATGGACAATTACTGGAATTGATTCAGATTCCCCAGTCCAGCATCAGTTGTATTCGGAATCAGGATGTGGCGGAACTGCTGAGCATTCGGGACGGACGTATTGAAATCAAATCTTCCGTATTGTCTCTCTATGTGGTTCGCAAGGAAAAATTATATTCGGAAATCATAAAAGTAATGGAAAAGATGGTGCGAAATGCCGATATCCTTTTTGACAATGACTCGGAAATGGTAAAAAGGTTGCTTATCTCCATATCTAACATCAGCGAATTGTTTTATAAGAAACTGCCCTATTATAGCGAAGAGGTGAGCAACGAGGAACTGCACCAAGAGATTCTCCGCTATTTTGATGATGTGAGCAAGGTAAAGTATTATGAAAATAATGAGTTCTTTTGGCTTCAATATGCTATGGCATGTATGGCTATGCAGGAATATCGATACGCGGAGAATCATTTTGCTCTGGCTCATGACTATGAAAAGAAAAAGGGCAATGAATCATACCAGATTAAGGTACAATATGGGCGTTTCCTTCTGGAGAGGGCTATATATGAAAAAGATGAACGAACGCCGTACAGTACATTGAAAAAAGCAAATACAGAGTGGAAGACGGTGCTGTTCAACAACGAAGCGCAAAAATTTTATGTATATAAGCAGATGTATCTATACCCTTTATATATTGAAGTATATGGCGGGCAATTTACTGAAAAAGAATACAATAATACGGTTAAAATGCTGGAAAATATGAGCATAACATTAAGAAAAACAGCGCATACAAAACATCATTTGAAAGAACGGGAACAGGCAATCAAATATCTGGAAAAGGCACAGAAGCTACTACTCAAGACAGTAATAAAAAGATAGAGAATCAATACTAATACAAGTGTGAGCTGGGGTGAGTCTGCGTGAAAGATTGGGAATGATGTATAACCAAGATTAAAAGAGTTTGCAGGCTAATATACTACAAAATAATGGTATGGATGAAATAATGCAGTTGTCATTGCCGTTTGGGTTATAGTGCTTATGTAGTTGGACTAACATATTTTTTGTAAATGAGAGTCTTTTGAGTATGGAGGATATATTGCCATGGCGAGAACCGTAGGAATAGGGATTCAGAGTTTTGAGAAGCTGATAATGGGAAACAGCTTTTATATTGATAAAACAGATTTTATCAGACAGTGGTGGGAAAACAGAGATGATGTGACACTGATTACCCGTCCCCGCAGATTTGGCAAGACCTTGAATCTGAACATGTTGGAGCGGTTTTTATCTGTACAATATGCGGGGCAGGGAGAGGTGTTTAAGGGTTTATCCATATGGAAGAATGAGAAATACCACGAACTTCAAGGAAGTATGCCCGTAATTTACTTAAGCTTTGCGGATGTAAAAGCCAATACCTTTGTCTCGGCAAGGGAAAAGATTTGTATGCTTATCGAAGAAGTATACCGCAGATATGATTTCCTGCTGACAGGAGGGAGCCTAAAGGAAGGGGAAACAGAACGTTTCCGAAAGGTTTTGGTAGAAATGACGGATTCTGAGGTTGCGTACGCTCTTAAAAATCTGTCGGGTTATCTATCAGGTTATTACGGGAAAAAAGTTATTATTTTGTTGGACGAATACGACACGCCTCTTCAGGAAGCCTGGGTGTATGGTTATTGGCATGAAATGGTGGAACTAATGAGAGGCCTATTCAATTCTACATTTAAGGCGAATCCTTATCTGGAGAGGGCGGTTATGACAGGAATCACAAGGGTAAGTAAGGAATCGATTTTCTCTGACTTGAATCATTTGACAGTTGTGACATCCACATCCGAGATGTATGCGGATTGCTTTGGCTTTACGGAGGAAGAGGTGTATTCTGCGCTGGAAGAGTATGGGATGCAGGATAGGCGTACTGATGTCAAAAGATGGTATGATGGATTTACTTTTGGAAAATGCAGAGATATATACAATCCCTGGTCCATCATCAACTATCTGAAACTGGGACGGCTTTCCACCTACTGGGCCAACACCAGCAGCAACGGATTGGTAGATAAGCTGATTCGAGAAGGAAGTGCAGAGATAAAAATTTCCATGGAAAACCTGCTGAAAGGCAGGCATCTGTATAAGGAAATTGATGAACAGATTATTTTTGATCAATTGGATGTAGATGAAAACGCAATTTGGAGCCTGTTTCTGGCCAGTGGATATGTGAAAGCTGAGAGTTACACGTTAAACGAGGAGACAGGAGGAGATTTGTACGAGCTTGCTTTGACAAATAAAGAAGTGCATGTCATGTTCCAAAAGATGATCAGAAAATGGTTTTCTGGTACGGGAACGGTCTACAATGGGTTTGTTAAGGCATTGCTGCAGGATGACGTAAAATCCATGAATGCCTACATGAACTGCGTGGCCCTGGCCACATTCAGTTATTTTGACAGTGGAAGAAATCCTTCTGTGGAGACGCAACCGGAACGGTTTTACCATGGCTTTGTGTTGGGGCTGTCCATAGAATTGGCAGACCGTTACATCATGACATCCAACCGGGAGAGTGGTTTTGGAAGATATGATGTGATGATGGAGCCGAAGAACGGAACGGACAATGCTATAATCATAGAATTTAAAGTTAGGGATTCTGGAGAAGAGAAATCTCTGGAGGACACTGCAGATGCTGCGCTGAAACAGATTGATAAACAGCGGTACCAGGCAGAGTTGGAGAGCAGGGGATTCCATGGTGGCCGTATTCGGAAATATGGCTTTGCCTTTGAAGGAAAGGAAGTTTTGATAAAAAAATAGATAAAAAAATATAAAAATTTAATTGATTTTTTTGCAGATCTCCTATATTATTAGATATATCTGAAATAAGGAGATCTGTTTTTCTATTGGTTCAGTGATTCAGGTTTATCAGAAACGATCCCGGATTTGTAATGCACATAACGGATAAAGGAGGTGCCGGTTGTTTAGTACGGTCTTGTCAGGCGCTGTCTATGGAATTGACAGTTATTTGGCTCATGTGGAGGTGGATCTATCCCCAGGTCTGCCCTGTTTTGTAATGGTGGGGAATTTAAGCAGTGAGGTAAAAGAGGCAGGGGAGCGGGTAAGGATCGTCCTTAAAAATTCGGGTATCCAGATTCCGCCCATGCACATAGCGGTGAACATTTCCCCAGGGGAAATCAGAAAAACGGGAACTGGCTTTGATCTGCCCATTGCGGTTGCGGTGTTAGCCGCTTTAGGCAGGATTCCGGCAGACAGTATTGCAGGAAGGCTGTTTTTGGGGGAATTAAGCTTAGATGGCGGGTTAAAGCCTGTGAGAGGGGTTTTACCCATTATGGTACATGCGGCTGCGACGGGGGTTACCCGCTGCATGGTGCCGGAGGAAAATGCCGGGGAAGCGGGGGCTGTGGAAGTGATGAAAGTGGCAGGTGCCCAAAGCTTTACGCAGGTGATCGAGTACTTGAATCTGCCTGAGGATAAGCAGGAGAAATTATTGTTTTCCGGGCAGATGGCGCTAAAGGGCGATGGGGTGTCACTTCCCGGGAACAGCCGGGATAAGAAACCCCATTCCGGTAAAGGAAAAGGGGGGAAAAGGCTTGACTTTGCCCAGATTCAGGGGCAGGAATATGCGAAACAGGCAGCCCTTATCGGGGCGGCAGGCTTTCATCATATGCTGATCATAGGTCCGCCGGGGGCAGGAAAGACTATGATTGCCAGGCGGATCCCTACCATTCTCCCGCCCCTTACCAGGGAAGAAAGCCTGGAAGTTTCTTCTCTTTACAGTATTTCCGGAAAGCTGCCGAAAGAAAATGTGCTGATGAGGGAGCGGCCTTTTTTAAGTCCTCATCACAGCATATCCCCCCAGGCGCTTTCAGGCGGCGGGAAGGTGCCAAGGCCGGGAATGGTCAGCCTTGCTCACCGAGGCGTCCTTTTCCTGGACGAGCTGCCCGAATTTAAAAGGCAGACCATCGATCTGCTCCGGCAGCCCTTAGAAGATAAAGAGATCCAGATTGCAAGAAGCAGCGGATTTTTTAACTATCCGGCGGATGTGATGATGGTGGGGGCCATGAACCCGTGCCCCTGCGGGTACTACCCTGACCGGAATAAATGCCGGTGTACGCCTTATGAGGTACACAATTATTTAAGCCACATTTCCGGCCCTGTGTTAGATCGGATTGATATATGTATTCCGGTAGGGAAGGTGGGGATCAGGCAGCTCCAGAGTGATAAAAAAGGGATGGGCAGCAAAGAAATGCGCGCAAAAGTAATGCAGGCCAGGGTAAGGCAGGAAGAGCGCTACCGGGGAACGGCATTTTGCTTTAATTCGGAATTAGGGCCTGATGAGGTGGAAAAATACTGTGCGCTGGGGAAGGAAGAAAAGGGTTTTTTAGAAAAGCTGTTCCGGGTCATGGATTTCAGCGCAAGGAGCTATCACCGTCTCCTGAAGGTTGCAAGGACGATTGCGGACTTAGCGGACTGTGAGAGGATCAACGAGGAACATTTGCAGCAGGCAGTAAGCTATAGACAAGGAGAGCTATTTGAAAAGTAAACAAAATGAACAGGAAAAGCAATATCAGCTCTGGCTCCATAACCTGCCTGGGATAGGAGACCGGACGATCGGCAGGCTCCTTTGCCTTTTTGGCAGTGCGCAGGGGGTTTATGAGGCAGATGACAAAAAGCTGGAACAGGTCATAAAAAAGGAAGAAATACGTAAGGAGATCCGGCGCTTTTCGGCAGGCTGGGATTTGAAAGGGGCTTATGAGAGGTTAAAGGAGTGCGGAATCATGTTTTTAACTTATGATGATATGGCTTATCCTGACCGCCTTCGGAAACTGAAATATCCCCCTTACGGGTTATATTATTTGGGGAGTCTGCCAAGGCAGGATCAGGTTGCGGCAGCCATTATCGGGGCTAGGGAATGCTCGGAGTACGGCAGGTATATGGCGGAATCTTTTGCAGGCAGGCTTTCCGGCGCAGGGGTAGCGGTCATAAGCGGCATGGCAAGGGGAATAGATGGGATTGCCCAGCAGGCGGCAGTCAATAAGGGAGGCGCTACCTTTGCGGTATTGGGAAGCGGGGTAGATGTGTGTTACCCTGCCTCTAACAGGAAGCTGTACGACGAGATTCTGATGTCCGGCGGCGGTATTTTATCGGTTTTCCCGCCTGGGTCTAAGCCGCAGAAAAGATTTTTTCCGGAAAGGAACCGGATCGTTGCCGGACTTTCGGACCTTTTGCTGGTGGTGGAAGCCCGGCAGAAGAGCGGCACGTGGATCACGGTGGATATGGCTTTGGAGCAGGGGAAAAATGTCTATGCCGTGCCGGGGCGGCTTACAGACAGGCTGAGCGATGGCTGCAATCTTTTGATCAGACAGGGGGCAGGGATCGTTCTTTCGCCGGAGGATCTGTTACAGGAAATCCGTGTGCTTAGAAACCGGCAGGGAAGCGGTGGTATCGGAAAATCCGGGGATGAAAAGGTTTTCCAGGGTGAAATAAGGGAAAATGAGCCGGAAAAAGGGCTGCTGTCCTGTCTGGATTTTGTGCCCCGCAGAGCCGACGAAATCTTGGAACTTATGCTGAAAAAAGAAGAAAAGACCGAAATCTCGGAAGTCCTTGCGGGTTTGACCCGGCTTTGCGTGGAGGGATTGGCGAAGCAGGAAGGCGGGTATTACAGTTCCTTAGCTTGCGCGGAAGGAGACAATATGTTTTAATGGATAAGTATGGAGGAGAATGCAGATGGAGACATTTTTATATGAAGTCGTCCGTATCGACGGAGATTATGCAAATTTAAAAAGGACAGACATAGAAAGTGATGAGCTGAAACTGGTGGCAAGAGCCCTTCTTCCGCCTGAGGTCATGGAGGGAACAAAATTGAAATACGAATGGATGCAGTATGAAATTATTTGATCTGTGCATTTTTACGATAGGGATTATCATTGGGAGTTTTCTGAATGTATGTATATTCCGTATTCCACGGAGAGAAGATATTGTGTATCAACGATCCCGCTGCCCTTACTGCGGCAGGACGCTTACGTGGCACGAGCTGATCCCTGTAGCAAGTTTTGTGATACAAAAGGGGAAATGCAGGGGCTGCGGCCGGAAACTTTCATGGCAATATCCGCTGATAGAGCTTGCAAACGGATGTGCGTATCTTTTGCTCGTTCATGTGGTGGGGATTAGTCCGGTCAGTATATTGTATGGGCTCTGTGTTTCCGCACTGCTTGTTTTGGCCGTGATTGACTTTAGGACCTATGAGATCCCTTTGGGCTGTAATCTTTTTATAGGTGCGCTGGGGCTTATCAGGCTTTTTCTTGACCTGTCTAACTGGCAGGACTATGCTGCCGGCTTTTTTGCGGTCAGCGGGATTTTTGTGGTGCTCTACTTTTTAACGAAAGGAAAGGGGATTGGCGGCGGCGATATCAAGCTGATGGCAGCGGCAGGGCTTTTGCTTGGCTGCGAAAAGATACTGTTTGCACTGGCGGTGGGATCTGGGGCGGCGCTGGGGGTTCATGCAGCCCTCATGATCCGTAAAAAGAAAGGGCACATGTTTGCTTTTGGGCCGTATCTGGCCGCTGGGATTTTTTGCAGTCTTATGATATCGTGCATATAATTAGGAAGAAGTCCATATTCTGTGATAATATCTTATGGATATGGATTTTGACGGTAATCCCAATCTTAATAAAATTTTTACTTGCGTGCACAAAAAAAGTGTTGTATAGTTTAGCACGTCATGAGGAAAAGGTTTTTGATACTTTCGAAATAGAGTGACAGGCAAATTAAAATAAAGAGGGAATGGTAATTCGTATGGCAAAGTATCTGGTAATCGTGGAGTCGCCTGCAAAAGTGAAGACGATCAGGAAGTTTTTGGGAACAAACTATGAAGTGGCGGCCAGTAATGGACATGTGCGGGACCTGCCTAAAAGCCAGTTGGGAATTGATGTGGAGAATGGCTATGAGCCTAAATATATTACAATCCGTGGAAAAGGTGACATTCTGGCAAATTTGCGAAAAGAAGTAAAAAAAGCGGAAAAAATATATCTTGCAACTGACCCTGACCGTGAGGGGGAGGCAATTTCGTGGCATTTATTAAAGGCGCTTAAACTGGAGGATAAAAAGGTCTACCGGATCACGTTCAATGAGATCACAAAAAACGCGGTGAAAGAATCCTTAAAAAATGCCAGGGAGATTGATATGAACCTGGTGGATGCGCAGCAGACCAGGCGGGTTCTTGACCGGATGGTGGGATACCGTATCTCCCCCCTTCTTTGGGCGAAGGTAAAGCGGGGCCTTAGTGCAGGACGGGTACAGTCGGTAGCCTTAAGGATCATCTGTGACAGGGAAGATGAGATCAACAGCTTTATTCCGGAGGAGTATTGGACATTGGATGCGCTGTTTGATCTGCCCGGTGCCAAAAAGCCGCTGACCGCCAAATATTACGGAAAAAAGAATCAAAAAGCGGTACTTTCTTCCAAGGAGGAAGTGGAAGCGCTCATCAGTGAAATTAAGAAAGAGACATTTCAGGTTGGTGAGGTAAAAAAGGGGGAACGGAATAAAAAGCCTCCCTTACCGTTTACCACGTCCACGCTGCAGCAGGAAGCCAGCAAGGTGTTAAACTTTTCTACTCAGAAAACCATGCGGATCGCCCAGCAGTTATATGAAGGGATTGAGATCAAGGGCAATGGCACGGTAGGTATCATCACTTACCTGCGTACGGATTCCACCAGGGTTTCTGAGGAAGCGGAAAGCGGGGCGGAAGAATATATCATTAGAAATTACGGGAAAGAATATGCCGCAGGGAAAAGCGAAGCGGTAAAAAACGGGAAAAAGATTCAGGATGCCCATGAGGCGATCCGGCCTACGGATATCGGAAGGACACCCATTGAATTAAAGGAATCTCTTTCCAGGGATCAGCTCAGGCTGTATCAGCTTATTTGGAAGCGTTTCGCGGCCAGCAGGATGCAGGCTGCAAAATATGAGACCACTTCCATCAAGATCAATGCCGGGGAGCACTGTTTTACCGTGTCTGCTTCCAGGTTGTTGTTCGACGGATTTATGAGCGTTTATACCCAGGAAGGGGACAAGGAAGAGGAAAACACGCTGGTAAAAAGCGTGGAGACAGGGGAGAGGCTGACCTGCAGGGATTTGGAAGAAAAACAGCATTTTACCCAGCCAGCCCCCCATTATACGGAAGCGTCCTTAGTACATGCATTAGAGGAGCTTGGAATCGGACGGCCCAGTACTTACGCACCTACCATTACGACTATTTTAGCCAGAAGGTATGTGGCGAAAGAAAATAAAAATCTGTATGTGACAGAATTGGGGGAAGTAGTCAATAATATGATGAAAGATGCCTTCCCCAGCATTGTAGATGTGAATTTCACCGCAAATATGGAAGCCCTCCTTGACGGCGTTGAGGAAGGGAACGTGAACTGGAAGACAGTTGTATCAAATTTTTATCCGGATTTGGATGAGGCGGTCCGTGTTGCGGAAAAAGAATTAAAAGAGGTGGACATTGCCGATGAGGTATCTGATGAGGTCTGCGAAGTCTGCGGCAGGCAGATGGTCATCAAATACGGACCTCATGGCAGGTTTCTTGCGTGCCCTGGATTTCCCGAATGCAGAAATACCAAGCCTTATCTGGAAAAAATTGGAGTTGCCTGTCCTAAATGCGGGAAAGATATCGTGCTGAAAAAGACCAAAAAAGGCAGGAAGTATTATGGCTGCGTGGATAATCCGGAGTGTGATTTCATGGTCTGGCAGAAGCCGTCAGGGAACAAATGCCCTGAGTGCGGTTCCATGCTGCTTTATAAGGGGAATAAGCTTGCCTGCATGAATGAGAACTGTGGGTATGTGACCCAGATACCGGAATTAGATAAATAATTCTGAAAATTGCATTAATAATTGAAAGTATTTGGAAATTATCCCTCAACAATTGAAATTCATACGATTGTATGATACAATGCTGGAAATGGATTCAGGGGGAGGGCGGCATGAGCAGCGTACAATTATTAGATAAGACCAGAAAGATCGGGAGACTTTTACACAATAATAATTCAAGTAAAGTTGTCTTTAATGATATCTGCTCTGTATTATGTGAGATTTTATCCTCTAATGTGCTGGTGATCAGTAAAAAGGGCAAGGTACTCGGCGTAGGGGATTGCCCGGGTGTGGATTCCATAACGGAGCTGATCGTGGATCAGGTAGGCGGTTTTATTGACGGTATGCTGAACGAGCGGCTTCTAGGTATATTATCCACAAAGGAAAATGTGAACCTTGAGACCCTGGGCTTTGAGGAAGGGGATGTGAAGCGTTTTCAGGCCATCATCACCCCCATTGAGATTGCCGGCGAGAGGCTTGGAACATTGTTTATATACCAGTGTGCGCAGCAGTATGATATTGACGATATCATTTTGTGTGAGTATGGCACAACGGTAGTGGGGCTTGAGATGCTTCGGGCAGTAAATGAAGAAAATGCGGAAGAAAACCGGAAATTAGCCGTGATCAAGTCTGCCATCGGCACGTTGTCTTATTCTGAGATGGAAGCGGTGGTACATATATTTGAAGAATTAAACGGCATGGAGGGGATTCTGGTGGCAAGTAAAATTGCAGACCGGGTTGGGATCACCCGCTCCGTGATTGTAAATGCGCTGCGCAAGTTCGAAAGCGCCGGCGTGATCGAATCCAGATCTTCCGGGATGAAGGGCACTTATATCAAAGTATTGAATGATATGGTCTTTGATGAAGTGGAAAAGCTTAAGAAAGAAAATCTGAAATAAAAACATGTTAGTTTATATAAATAAAAAGATAAAGGATTATCGGGATATAAAAGGATTTATGAAACGGTCATGGTCCTTTTTTCCTTTTTTGAGAGGTTCACACCCAAGATATAGGTGTTTTATGAAATTTTTATCTAGAATTTGTAAAAAGACCTTGTGTTTTTAGTTAAATTATTTATAATGAAATAGGATGGTTTGTTGTGTCTCGGAATTTAATCAGGGGTGGCACAGGGTCATCTTTGGAAAGGAGCATTGTATGATTAACAGTAACGTGTTTGATTATGTGAATGTACTTGGGAAGGCGGCAGACGCTGCCTGGCAGAGAAATGAGATTATTAGCCATAATATGTCTAATGTAGATACCCCGGGGTATAAACGCCAGGATATTGACTTTGAGTCACAGCTTAGGAGGGCTCTTGGAAAATCCAGATATGAGACAGTGGACAGTAAGGTTTCCCATTTAAACGGCACGGAATTAGAAGCGAAGGTTTATACGGACATGGCTAATTTTTCCTATCGTCTTGACGGGAATAATGTGGATATTGATACGGAAGGCGTGGAGCTGGCTTCCAACCAAATCAAGTATAACGGCCTGATAGATTGTTTTAACCAGGAGTTTGCTAATCTGAAAATGGCGATGAGATAAGGGGGCATTATGAGTATTTTTAATTCTTTTGGTATTAATGCATCCGGCATGACGGCGGAACGTTATCGGATGGATGTTATTTCTGAAAATGTGGCAAATGCCAATACCACAAGGACGGAAGATGGTACACCTTACCGCCGGAAAGTGGTGACTTTTGAACAAAGGGGCGAGAGGGTTGGCAATTTCAGTACTTTTTTGGGCAAAGCCAGCAGCGCCTACAGAGGACAGGGCGTGCGGGTAAGCAAAGTGCTTGAGGATGACTGGACACAGATGAACATGGTCTATGACCCGTCACACCCGGATGCGGATGAGAACGGTTACGTGACAGGCCCGAATGTAAATATCGTGACAGAAATGACAAACCTGATCGACGCAAGCCGCGCCTATGAGGCCAATGCAACTGCTTTTAATGCAAGTAAGAGTATTGCGGTCAAGGGGCTTGAAATGGCAGGGCAGTCATAAACATAGATTAGAAAGGCGGATTACATAAATGGATATCTCATCATTTTATAATATTTCTTCCGGTGCGATCAGGGAGGCGGCCGAGAGCTTCCAGGCCGGTAAGACGGAAAGCACGGGAGAGTTTGCTGACATTTTTGATAAGGCAATGTCAAGCCTTAATACCACAAATGCCTATCTTTCTGATGCGGAAAATGAAAAGATACGGTGGGCGTTAGGGGAGACGGAAAATACCCATGAGCTTTCTATTGCGCTCCAGAAGGCTTCAACAGCGTTGCAGTATACGGTTGCGGTTAGGGATAAGTTCTTGGAAGCATACCGTGAGATTATGCAGATGCAGATTTAAGTGCAGGTGTTGAAACAGGAGAAGAGCAGGTCATGGCAGACAGATTGAAGGAACTACTAAGTAAAATTCTTGAATGGTGGAATAAGTTTTCCACGAAGCAGAAGACATTTATCATATCAGCGGGGGCGGGGATCATACTTGCCCTTGCCATTTTGATTACTGTTTTGACACGTACCCAGTATGTCTTGCTCTTAAATTGCGAGACTACGAAACAGGCATCGGAAGTTGCGGAGCTGTTAGAGGGAGAAGGGCTTAATTATGAGGTGTCGGATGATGCCTACCAGATCAGGATAGACAAAGACCAGGAGTCCCAGGCAAACCTGCTTCTTGCGGCGAACGATATACAATCCGTTTCTTACACCATAGATATGGTGACGGAAGGCGGGTTTTCTACTACGGAGGCAGATAAACAAAAGCGATACAAGAAATACATGGAGGACAGGATTGCAAATGATATCTTGTCCATGTATTCGCCTGTTGAAAGAGCGGTGGTGATATGCGACATCCCGGAACAGGACGGAACGCTGATCGCCACAAAAGAAGATACTTCCATGTGGATTACCTTAGAACTTTCCAGTGAGATGTCCCAGGAGATGGCGGCAGGGCTTGCAAAGGCTGCGGCGGTTGCCGTGGGAAATGAGACACCCGAAAACATCGTGATCATGGACACGGAAGGAAATATCCTGTATTCCGGGGAAGACAGCTATAGTACGGCAGGGAGCGCAAGCACCCAGCTTGGCGTAAAGGCTCAGTGGGAGACCAGGGTCAAAAACAGTGTACGGCAGGTGTTGCTTGGAACCAATGAATATAATAAAGTAGAAGTGGCGGTAAACTTAAATCTGGACTTTTCTTCGGGAACGGAAAGGACACATGAATATTTTGTTCCTGATGGGAACAGTCAGGGTTATTTGTCTTCCAGCAGGAGCTTTAGTTCCTCTTCCGAGAACAGCGGTGGGGATGTGCCGGGAACGGACACCAATGGAGAGGTGGAATATGAGTGGCGTGATAATGACAACAGCAGTTCGGAGACCACCGAGGAAGAGCAGAACTATCTACCCAGTGAACGGATCACAGACAAGAATATAAGTCCCGGTGTAGTCAATTACGACAGTTCTTCGGTATCGGCTTCCGCCATAACCATGAACATCATAAGGGAAGAGGACGTTGAAGCACAGGGGCTTCTTGACGGAATCTCCTGGGAAGAGTATAAGATCAACAATGCAGGACAGACCCAGATCGAGGTGCCGGATGAGATTTTTGATGTTGTGGCAAAAGCTACCGGGTTCCCCAGGGAAAATATTGCACTCGTTGCTTATTCGGAAAATGTGTTCTTCGACAAGGAAGGTTTAAATATATCACTTTCCGATATCGTACAGATCATTTTGATCGTGATCATACTTGCGCTTCTGGCATTTGTGGTATTGCGCAGCATGCGTTCCGAAAAGCAGGAGGAACAGCCGGAAGAGCTTTCCGTGGAAACCCTGCTGCAATCTCAGCCTGAGGTGGTATTAGAGGATATCAGCGTTGAAAAAATGTCTGAGACCAGAAGGCTGATTGAAAAATTTGTGGATGAAAATCCGGAGGCCGTTGCCAATTTGTTGCGCAATTGGCTGAATGAGGAATAAATTACAGGTATTCATATTTTGATTTATGTTGGAGGGAACAAGATATGGCCAGAAGTTCTGACGATAAAATATCGGGTCTTCAAAAGGCGTCTATCCTTTTAATTGCCCTTGGGCCGGAAAAATCGGCTACGATCTTTAAGCATTTAAAGGAAGACGAAATTGAAGAATTAACATTGGAAATTGCAAATACCCGGAGTATAACCCCTCAGATCAAGGAAGAGGTTATTGATGAGTTTTATGAAGTATGTCTGGCACAGCAGTATATCGCAGAAGGCGGTATCGGTTATGCGAAGGAACTTTTGGAAAAGGCGCTGGGTGCAGACAAGGCGATGGACGTGATCGGGAAGCTTACGGCATCCCTTCAGGTTAAGCCATTTGAATTTATACGTAAAGCGGAGGCATCTCAGCTTCTTAACTTTATCCAGGATGAGCATCCCCAGACTATCGCCCTTATTTTGTCACATCTTCCGTTGTCACAGGCGGCCATTATCGTGTCATCCCTGCCACCGGACAGACAGGCGGATGTTGCAAAGCGTATTGCGCTGATGGACAGGACCAGCCCGGATGTGGTAAAGGAAGTGGAAAAGGTGTTGGAGTCAAAGCTTTCTTCTCTGGTAAATCAGGATTATACAATCATCGGCGGCGTGGATGCCGTAGTGGATATCTTAAATGCCGTAGATCGGAGTACAGAAAAACATATTATGGAAACGTTGGAGATCGAAGAACCAGAGCTTGCGGATGAGATCAGGAAGAAGATGTTCGTTTTCGAAGATATCTTGCTGCTTGATGACCGTGCAATACAAAGAGTGCTGCGTGATGTGGATAACAATGATATGGCATTGGCATTGAAGAGTGCAAATGAGCAGGTTCAGGCTTCTATCTTTAACAATATGTCCAAACGTCTGGCAGTTATGATTAAGGAAGACATGGAATTTATGGGTCCTGTACGTATGAAGGATGTGGAAGAGGCACAGCAGAAGATTGTAAATATCATCAGGAAACTGGAAGATTCAGGAGAGATTGTCATTTCCAGAGGCGGAGGTGACGAGATCGTTGTATAGTAGTTTATATAAAGCGGGGCAGATTGTGATCAATCAGGACACCCGCATCATTGACAGCAATGAATTAATAAAAAAGAAGTTTCCGATAAATACCCATGAGGCTTCCCCTTTAAAGGAGAGGGAACCTGAGGACGGGTTTTATGAAGGGCTTTCAGTGGAAGAATTGGATGCGTTGACCAGTGAAGAGACGATAATCAAAGGTAATGCTTCTGAGGAATTGAATGCGGTAAAAGAAGAGCTGGAGCAGGCAAAGACGGAGTTATCAGAAATCCAGCAAGAAGCAAGAGCGGTGATAGAAGAAGCCCACGCCGAGGCGGAAGCCTTGAAAATAAAGGCAGCGGAGGAAGCAAAGGCAAAGGGATATCAGGAAGGCTATCAGCAGGGAATGAGTGAAGTAAGCGCTATGAAAGCGGAATGTCAGGCAATGGAAAGACAGCTGGAGCAGGAGTATTCCCGGCGGATGGAAGAGCTTGAGCCTTTATTTGTGGAAAATCTGACACAGATTTACGAACATATTTTTAAGGTGGATTTAAGTGATTACAGCCAATTGGTGATCACGTTATTGTCAGATGCCATGAGAAAAGTGGAATCTACCGGAAATATCATTATTCATGTGGCCAAAAAGAATTATGCGGCAGTCAGTAAAGCAAAACCGGAAATGTTGGAAATGACAGGGCTTTTGGCTGAACGGCTGGATATCGTGCCGGATATGACGCTGGCACCTTCACAGTGCATGATTGAAACACAAGGCGGTGTTTATGACTGTTCATTAGATACGGAGCTTACAGAGCTTACGAAAAAGCTTACACTGCTTTCATATAAAGGTGGGAAATAAGTTGCTTGTACCGGAAATAGATTTTAGAAAATACCACAATGTGATAAATGACAATTTGTTTAAGCTAAAAGGGCGGGTAGTCAATGTAGTCGGTCTTACCATTGAGTCAGCAGGGCCAAGCGCTAAACTTGGGGATATCTGTATGGTCAATCCGGGAACGGGGAATGCGCATGATACACTTACGCCGGCAGAGGTAGTAGGTTTTCGGGAAGGGATGACCCTTTTGATGCCTTACCAGGAGATTGAGGGGATCGGTCCGGGAAGCAGTGTTGAAAATACCGGGGAATCCCTAAAAGTCCGGGTGGATGACGGGATGCTTGGACAGATCCTTGATGGTTTTGGCAGACCGACGGAAGGAGAGCGCCTTACGGGGGAGGAATATCCTGTGGAAGCAGCCCCGCCGGAGGCTATGAGCCGTAAGATCATAAGTGATGTCCTTACTTTGGGGGTTAAGGCGGTTGATGGCCTTATTACCGTGGGAAAAGGACAGAGAATCGGTATTTTTGCCGGTTCCGGAGTAGGCAAATCCACGCTGATGGGAATGTTTGCGAGGAATACCAAAGCGGATGTCAATGTAATCGCCCTGATCGGAGAGCGGGGAAGAGAAGTAAGGGAGTTTATTGAAAGAGACTTAGGCCCAGAAGGCATGCAGCGTTCCGTGGTAGTGGTGGCAACTTCCGATAAGCCTGCCTTAGAGCGTAAAAAGGCAGCACAGACAGCTACGGCGATTGCCGAGTATTTCAGGGATCAGGGGAAGGATGTTCTTTTGATGATGGATAACCTGACCCGTTTTTGTATGGCACAGCGGGAAATCGGGCTTGCCAGCGGGGAACCGCCGGTGACAAGGGGGTATCCGCCCAGCGTTTATTCGGAAATGCCAAAGCTTTTAGAGAGGGCGGGATGTTCTGACAAAGGATCGATCACAGGGCTTTATGCCGTGTTGGTGGATGGTGACGATTTTAATGAGCCGATCACGGATACCGCCAGAAGTATTTTAGACGGTCATATTATGCTAAACCGGAAGCTGGCTCATAAAAACCATTACCCGGCTGTGGATGTGCTCCAAAGCATATCGCGATGCATGAGCCAGGTGGCGGACAGGGAGCACAAAGCTTATGCGGGCAGGCTTAAAAATGTTTTAGCCACATATAATGAAGCAGAAGATCTGATCAACATCGGGGCTTACAAAGCGGGAAGCAATCCGGGGATTGATTATGCAATACAGAAAATTCAGGAAGTGAATGAATTTTTGATGCAGGAGGTAAATGAGAAATTTACATTTGAGGATACATTGGTATTGCTCCGGGGAATTTTTGATGAAGGCCCGAAGGATTGATGCCGGAATGGAGATATAGATGGCCAGATTTATTTACCGGATGCAGAATGTCCTTGAAATTAAGCTTAAAATAGAGGATCAGGCGAAAACAGAGTTTGCAACTGCCAAAATGCATTTAGATGAGGAGGAAGAAAAACTCCGGTTTTTAATGGATAGAAGGGCAGCTTACGTGGAGCAGGGAAGAATGCTTCGCAAAGACAGCCTGAAAGTTCGGGAAATCCTTGAAAACAGGGCAGCCATAGACAGGATGGACGAATATATTTCGTTTCAGTTGAAAAGTGTGGAAAAGGCCAGGCAGAAGTTAGAGTCAGCCAGGGAACACCTGAAAGAAGCCATGCAGGAGAGCAAGACGCATGAGCGGCTCAGGGAAAAAGCCTTTGACCAGTTTATCCATGAGGAAAATGTCAAGGAAGCAAAAGAGATAGATGAGCTTACCAGTTATGTACATAGCCGAACACATTAGGAAAGAGTGGATTTAGATTATGCCGATTGATGAAGGATTGACACCGGAAGACGCAAAGCTGGAAAAGCAGCGTTTGAAGGAAGAAAAGAAAAAATTTAAAGAGGAGCGGAAAGCACAGCGCAAGGAAGCCAAGGAGCGGGCAAGGGAAATTGCCGACCGGGAGGCGGATCTTTCTGATGAAGACGGTACCAGTACCGCTTCCGTGTTTATGGTGACTTTTGTGATTGTGTTGATCTGGATTGCAATTTTGTGTCTGGTGGTGAAGCTTGATTTTGGCGGTTTTGGCAGTAACGTGCTTACACCTATTTTAAAGGATGTGCCGGTGCTGAACCTTATTTTGCCAAACCAGACAGATGTTCCGGTAAACGAAGACGGCACGGTGGATGAAGCGTACAGCAATTATGCTGACCTTCGGGAAGCCGTGGATTATATCAAGGAGCTTGAGCTGGAACTGGAACGGGCACAGTCAGCCCAGGCGGACAGTAAAAAAGAGATAGAAGATCTTGAGAAGGAAGTAAGCAGGCTTTCTACCTTCGAGGAAAAACAGATGGAATTTCAGCGGCTCACCACGGATTTTTATGAGGAAGTGGTCTACGCTGATAAAGGCCCCGGTATTGAAGAGTACCGAAAATACTATGAGGAAATGGATCCAGCCATGGCAGAATACCTGTACAAACAGGTGGTTCAGGAGATGGAAGAAAGCGAAGAAATACAAGATTACGCCAAAACATACTCGGAAATGAAACCAAAAGCAGCGGCGGCGGTTTTTGAGGAAATGACCGATAATCTGGATTTGGTGTCCCGGATACTGGGTGTAATGGATGCAGAGTCCAGGGGAAAGATTTTAGGAGCAATGAATGCGGAAACCGCAGCAAGGCTCACGAAAATCATGGACCCCGAATCTTAAGGAAGCTGCGCCTTAAACCGATATAAATGATGTACCTTGAAAAAGAGCCGAAACGGCTTATAGGGAAAGGAGGAATGCAAATGACAAGCACACCTGTAAAGAATGTAAATTCGCTGATTAATTTTGTAGGCGGGAAAAATTTCATGGCCACGGGTGCTGCAAATCAGGCAGGCGGCTTTGGAGATATTATGTCAAAGACCAAAAGTGGCGGAAGTGACCCAAGCAGCCAGAGCAGGCCGGCAGCAAAGCAGACGATCAAAGATCCTGTGGGCAGCCGGAAGGACTTGGTGAAGAGCCAGGCGGCAGAAGTGTCGGCTAAAAATGAGATTGCAGAAAAAGAGCAGGCAGATGCAGTAAACAAAGCAGGGGAAGAACTGGTCGAGGACATTGCGGAAAAATTAGAAATTCCGGAAGAAGAAGTGCTTCGTGCAATGGAAAGCTTAGGGCTTTCGGCATATCAGTTATTAGATCCTGCAAACTTAACCCAGCTCGTACTTGCCATTTCCGGTGAGACGGATGCATCGGTGTTTCTTACGAATGAAGGCTTATTTGCCAAACTGCAGGATATTTTACAGCTGGCAGCGGATGCACAGCGCAGTTTGATGGAGGAGCTTAATCTGTCGTTGGAAGAGATGAAGTCTGTTTTGGAGCAAATGAAAGAGCTGACAGCGCCGGATGATGGAAACGGTGTGCAGCAGGGGCAGCCCGATATGGATGCCGTGGAAGAGAATGCTTCTAAGATCACCGTGGAAGTGAAGGTAAACGGTGAGAATGTGCAGCTTTCCACTGATGAAAATGGCAACGTGGAAAAGACCATTGGTGTGTCTAAGGAAGCGGTGGGAGCTACAGAAAGACCGGAAGGTGATGACCAGCAAAATGGCGGAGCAAAAGGAAAATCTGAAGGAAACGGCCAAAGCGGCAACCCGCTGATCGATGCGCTGATTCAAAACAGGCAGCAAGTTCAGGAGGCACAGGCACCTCAGAGTGTGGAATCGTTTTTTAACGGCCAGACCCAGGATATCATGGATCAGATCATGGATTACATGAAAATTCAGTTAAAGCCTGGTATGGATCAGTTGGAAATGCAGTTACACCCTGCAAGTTTGGGAAATGTACATGTTCAGATCACATCTAAGGGTGGTGAGATCACGGCACAGTTCCAGGTACAGAATGAAACCGTAAAGGCAGCTATTGAAAGCCAGATCATGGAACTGAAGGAAACTTTAAAAGATCAGGGCATTAAGGTAGAGGCAGTACAGGTTACGGTGGAGAATCATGGATTTGAAAGCAATCTCTGGCAGGGGCAGAGCAGAGAAGAAAACGCTGCGTCTCAGAATGAAAAGAAGACAGCAAGACGGATCAATTTAAACGATCTGGATGCGCTTTTTGAGGAAGAAGCCAGTGAAGAAGAGCTTTTAAATGCCCAGATGATGGAAATGAACGGTAACACATTGGATTACACAGTATAACATGTGCTATGTTATCTGGATCGATAACAGACGGCACGGAAAGGAAATGAAATGGCAGTAACGGCAATTGTTGACAACGGACAGATTCTTGAGACTGCTACACAAAGTTCCGTAAAGAAGGCCGCATCCAAAAACGGGATGGATAAGGACGCGTTTTTACAGCTTTTGGTAGCACAGATGAAATATCAAGATCCATTGGAGCCTACATCTAATACGGAATATATTTCGCAGTACGCAACCTTTTCACAGGTAGAGCAGATGCAGAATATGGCAGCTACCATGGAACTTACAAGAGCTTCTTCTCTGGTAGGAAAAATGGTAGAGATTCAGACCACGGATTCAAACGGGAATGCGAAATCTGTACAGGGAACCGTAGAGTATGTAGTCTATGAGAATAATCAGGCTTTTGTATCGGTTGACGGTAATTTATATTCGGCAGACGATGTTAAGGCTGTGATAGACGGAAACTATCAGACAGCGCTCGACCTTGCGGTAGCGTTTGTGGCAGCAATGAATAAGCTTCCGGCGCTTGAAGATATCACCTTAAATGACAAGGAAGCAATTGAGACTCTGCAGAAGGGCTTTAACAGCATGACCAGCTACCAGCAGTCATTTATTGCAAATTCCCTGATTGAAAAGCTGCAAAAGTATGTGGAAATGATAGCAAAGCTTGAAGAAGCGGCAGGGGGAGACAAGGACGACACCGAGACAGAAGGAACTGAAGGCGATAAGGAAACAGATGACACCGAGACCACGGAAGGGACAGAAGGTGTAGGAAATGAAGGTTCAGAATAATACTTATTTTTCAATTGAACAACTGAAAGATCAGTACTTAAACCAAAGTCAGGCCATGGCGCCGGCCAAGGCTGATGAAAAGAGCTTCCGGCAGATCCTGGAGAGCCAGCAAAAAGCAGAAAGCCAGGTTAAGTTTTCCAAGCATGCGGCAGGCAGACTTGCGGACCGGAATATCGAGCTTACGGAAAACCAGCTCGACCGGCTTAAGGAAGGTGCCCAGAAGGCAGGAGCGAAAGGAATTAAAGAATCGCTGGTCATTGTAGATCAACTGGCATTTATCGTGAACATACCAAGCAGCACGGTAGTGACAGCTATGAACAGACAGGACGCAGCAGAAAACATATTCACTAACATTGATGGAGCCGTAATCATTTAGCCGGACCTTAGGGAGGCTTACGTTTTCCGAATGACAGAGGAAACATACGGCAGGAATTAAGGAGGTCATTTCACTATGATGAGATCATTATTCTCTGGTGTAGCAGGTCTTCGGACACACCAGACAAGAATGGACGTAATCGGTAACAATATTGCAAACGTTAATACTACAGCATACAAATCCCAGTCGATGACATTCAGCGACTTGATGTATCAGACAACTAGGGCAGCGTCCGGTGCGAATGCGGTGACCGGCGTGGGCGGTGTCAACGCAAGGCAGATTGGTCTTGGTTCTAAGACCGGGGCGATCAAGACGGCAATTTCAGATCCCGGGTCAGCTCAGTCAACCAACGATCCTTTTGATGTCATGATTTCCGGGGATGCGTTCTTTGTTGTAAGCAACGGTTCAGAGAACTTCTTTACAAGGGATGGTTCTTTCTATATTGATGGCGCCGGAAATCTTGCTATGACCAGTAACGGTTATAATGTAATGGGATGGAAGCCGGATCCTCAAAATCCGGGAAATATCAAGAGAGATACCGTGCAGGCGCTTAAGATTATGGATGGAACCAATATGCACTATCCGCCTGCAGCGACCGAGCAGGCAGTGGTAAGCGGTTCCGTGGATAAGTATGACACGGATATCAACAGCAAAGACGGTAAGAGAATGAACCTGGAGATCTATGATGACCAGGGATATAAATATACCGTGCGTATGAGCGTTCACGCTGTCGCTTCAGCGGCTGACGGGTCGGGAGGAAGTGATCATGGACAGTTTACCGTTCAGGTTGACGATATCCTTGATGTAAACGGAAAGTCCATTTTGGGTGAGACAGCTGAAGAGAAAGCGAAAGCAGATGTGAAGTTTGGGGGAGCTGCGATCGGAACGGGGATTCCTCTTGAGTATGTAGATGGTAAGGGAACGTTTAACTTTGTAGGAGCAGCAGACAAGAAAGCGGCGGAGCTGACGTTTGGAGCAGGTTTCCCGAGTTTCCATACAGTGTCAATTGATTTTTCTACCACCACCAACTATAATGTAAATAAGGTATCCACCTTAAACGCAGAAAAAGGCGGATTGGATAATGGAATCGGTTCTGGACGTCCGATAGGTGACTTAAGCGGTATCACGATCCAGAAGGATGGTATGATCTATGCGGATTACGATAATGGCCAGACCAAGCTGTTAGGCCAGATCGCAGTAGCGACATTTGCTAACCCGTCCGGCCTTGCCAAGGAAGGAGATAACCTGTATTCCGCAACCATGAACTCCGGTGAGTTTAACGGGATTGGCGATGACATCACGGAAGGCGGCGGCTACATGGAATCCGGCGTGCTGGAGATGAGCAACGTGGATCTGTCTTCTGAATTTACCCAGATGATCACAACCCAGAGAGGGTTCCAGGCAAACAGCCGAATCATCACGGTTTCCGATACACTGCTTGAAGAGTTGACGAACCTGAAACGATAATCATTAAAGGAGCATGCTTATGTCAGGCATAAGTGTTTAAGTAAGTTTAATAAGTTCATAGCAGGGGAACTCCGTTATTGTTGGAGTTCCCTTTAGCTGTATTACCACGCCTTATGGGGGAGAGGTATATGATAGAATTGACTAAAATAAACGGGGTCAAGGTCTTAGTGAACCCGGATTTAATGGAGCTGGTGGAGGAAACACCGGATACGGTGATTGCATTTACCACCGGCAGAAAAATAATTGTAAAAGAAAGTAGACAAGAGATAAAAAATCTTGTAAAATCGTATAGAAAGGATATTTTTGCGAACTAACGTAAAAAGAGGTGAAAGTTGTGGATATAGCGTCAGTCTTGGGTATAGTGCTTTGTTTTGCGATGTGTGCGTATGGTATTATTGATAATGCCGGTATAGCAAACATTGGCCGTTATTTGGATTTACCGTCAGCGATCATTACCTTTGGTGGTGCCTTCTTTGCAGTTCTGGCATCCAACTCACTTGCTGATTACATAGGCGGCCTGAAAAGTTTCCTTCTGATCTTTAAAGGTTCCAACACGGATGTGAAAGGGATGATCCAAAAGATCATAGAGCTTTCTAACGTGGCAAGGAAAGAGGGGCTGCTCTCTCTTGAGGAAGCGGCAGGGGATCTGGATGATGAGTTTATGAAGAAGGGGATCCTCCTTATCGTGGACGGTACGGATCCGGAACTGGTACGAGGCATCATGGAGACAGAGCTGGTGAGCATCGAAGAACGTCATACGAAGAAAATTGGTTTCTGGGAAGATTTAGGATCCATGGGTCCTGCCTGGGGTATGATCGGTACGCTGGTTGGTCTGGTCAACATGTTGTATGAAATGGATGACCCTTCCTCTATCGGACCCTCCATGGCGGTCGCACTTATTACTACATTGTATGGTTCCTTGCTTGCAAACTGGATCTGCGCACCGGTAGCAAGTAAGTTGAAATCAAATAATGCCAATGAAATCCTGATCAAGTCGATCATGATCGAAGGGCTTTTGTCTATACAGGCAGGTGAAAACCCTAGAGTTATAGAAGAAAAGCTGAAATCCTTCCTGGCACCGGCAGACCGGGCAATCCAGGGTGACGGAGGTGAAGAGGAGAATGGTTAAACGGAAACCGCCCGAACCGCCTAAAGGCGCTCCGGCGTGGCAGTCCACTTTTGCGGATCTTATGAACCTGCTTCTTTGCTTCTTCGTTATGTTGTTTTCCATGTCAAGCGTAGACGCACAGAAGTTCGAGCTTTTGGCGGCGTCTTTCAACCAGACTTTCAGCATTCTCTCCGGCGGAGCTACGGCAATCGGGGATGGTATGCTGCCGGGTATGGGCGTGAGCCAGCTAAACGAGCTGGATGATTATATCAACAGCACGGGCAGGGATGCGGAGGGGGATGATATTCCCGAAGATCTTAAGTCAGCGACGGAAAAGATTGAAGAAGCGAAGCTGAAGGAGTCGGAAGAACTGGCGGAGAAGGTTGAAGAGACTCTTGATGAGAAAAATTTAAATAATGAGATTGATATAGAATTTACAGCGCAATATGTGCAGCTTACCTTAAACGGCGCCCTTTTGTTTGATTCGGGAAGCGTCGTGATTAAAGAGGAGGCATTGCCTTTGATGAATCAGGTAGCTCTGATTTTGCAACGGTTTGCGGAAGGGAATATTGAGATCGAGGGACATACTGATAATGTTCCTATGTCAGGGGCAAAATATTCCAATAACGATGAACTTAGCAGCGGGCGTGCGCTTTCAGTGTTCTATTATCTGGAGGAAAATACTACACTGGATATGGGGCGTGTGAAACATACAGGAAGAGGAGAGTATGCTCCTATTGCGGATAACTCGACGGCGGAAGGAAGAGCCCGGAACAGACGGGTAGAAATAAAAATATATAATTCATTAAGCTCTTATTAATGGATGCGGAAAGGTTAGGATCATGAAGAAAAATTTAGTTTCCATCATCATTTTAGCGTTATTGATTGTCAATATTGCCCTGACGGCAATTATGATGTTCAGTGTGATCGGCACAAACGGTAAGACAGCGGCTCTTGTCACGGATATTGCGTCTGCCATCAACCTTGATCTGGAAGGAAGTAAAGGAGATGCTCAGGTGAATGTGCCTATTGCGGACGTGGTTCCGTATACGATTGCCGATATGCAGATCCTTCTTAAAAAAGATGCACCGGCTGAAGGGGAAGAAGGAGAAGGGAAAGATCATTACGCAGTTTTATCCATTACATTATCCATGAACAGTAAGCATAAGGATTATAAGACTTATGGAGAAGAAATGGCAACCCGTGAAGATTTGATCAGAGGCCAGATTATTGAAGTGGTGCAGCAGTATACTTTGGAGGAAGCGCAGAGCAATCCTGAAAAGATACAAAGCGATATCCTTGAGAGAGTACAGAAGCTTTTTGATTCAGATTTCATCTTTGCTGTGACAATCAGCAATAAGCTGTTACAGTAAGCGGCTATGAAAATGGAGCAAAGGATGGCTGTATTAATAAAGGAGGTGAAAACTCGTGGGTGATGTGTTATCTCAAAGTGAGATTGACAGTTTGCTTGCGGCACTAAGCAGCGGTGAGTTGGATGCGGACCAGATTCAGGAATCGACAGAAAAGCAAGTAAAGGATTACGATTTCGAACGTCCTGCGAAGTTTTCCAAAGAACATTTAAGAACGCTTGAAATTATATTTGAACATTATGGACGGTTAATTTCTACCAATTTTCCGGTCTATTTGAGAAAGAACATACAGGTGTCAGTATCTAGTTCGGAGACGTTTACATTTTCAGAGTTTACGAATGCGCTTTCCAATCCTGTTATCTTAGGAATTGTGGATTTCAGACCGTTAAACGGCAATATTATCATAGAGCTTTCGTCGAACTTGGGATTTGCCATGATAGACCGTATGTTGGGCGGACAAGGGCTTCCGCTTGAGAAAACAAGGGACTTTTCAGATATAGAAATGTCTATCATTCAAAAAATGATGGTTTTATGTATGCAGCTTATGCGTGAACCATGGAAAACAGTGATAGATATTGATCCGGTAATGGATCGGATTGAGACGAATGCCCAGTTTGCGCAGGTCATTGCGCCGACGGATATGATCGCACTTGTCTCCTTAAGCCTCAAGATTGGGGATGCAGAAGGGTTCTTAAACATTTGTCTTCCATATTTTACAGTGGAAGGGATCATGGATAAGCTAAATACCAAGTACTGGTATTCAAGTGTAGAAAAAAGTGATAGGATGGACTATGAAGGGCATATAGAATCTCTGATCAAGAGAGTGGATGTACCGGTCAAGGCTGTTCTTGGGAAGAACTTGGTGTCAGTTAACGACTTCCTGACGCTCCAGGTTGGTGATATTATCAGGTTAAATACGAGAGTGGATTCGGAAATGGATATTTATGTAGGGAATATTAAAAAGTTTACCGCACTTCCGGGTTCCAGCAGAGATAAGTATGCTGTAAGACTGACTACAGTAATCAGAGAGGAGGAGTAAGGCATGGACGGTATGCTGTCACAAGATGAAATTAATGCGTTGTTAAGCGGTATCGACACGCCCGCAGGGGCCGAAGAGCAGCAGCCTGCAGTTCCGGAAGTAGATGAAAGCCTGCTGACATCAGTGGAAAGGGATGCGGTTGGGGAGATTGCCAATATCAGTATGGGATCATCCGCAACTACGCTGTATTCGCTGGTTAACCGGAAGGTGAACATTACTACGCCGGAGGTATCCCTTGCAAAGTGGGAAGATGTAGTAGGCAATTATGAAAGGCCTTGTGTGTTTATCCAGATTAAATATACGGCAGGGCTCGATGGTTCTAACCTTATGGTGCTTAAGGAACATGATGTTAAAGTCATTACTGATTTGATGATGGGAGGTGACGGGAGCAACACAGAAGGGGAATTGGGGGAATTACACTTAAGTGCAATTTCCGAGGCAATGAACCAGATGATGGGAGCTGCCGCTACTTCAATGTCTACAATGCTTGGGAGGATGATTGATATCAGCCCCCCGGAGGCAAGGTTGGTTGACTTAGATGAGTTTAAGCAGGGCGGTGAGATTGCTTCTTTCCTGAACGGAACTTTCGTAAAGATTGCTTTCCGTATGCAGATTGACGATCTGGTTGACAGCAGCATCGTTCAGCTTTATACGATAGAATTTGCAAAGGGATTGTATGATACATTTATAGCGATGCAGTCACCTGATTCGGCACCGGCTTCGGCACCGGCGCCTGAACCGGCGCCCCATACGCCGCCTGCGGCAGAAATGCCTGCGGGCCAGCAGGGGATGATGCAGGCAGGAGGTATGGCGGTGGATTCTCAGATGAGTATGCAGACGGGAGCACCGATGATGAATAATGGGATGCAGATGGGGATGCCGATGATGAATAATGGGATGCAGATGGGAATGCCAATGATGAATGGCGGGATGCCGATGAGCCCTCAGATGATGCCTATGCAGAATATGAATATTCAGCCAGCACAGTTCCAGAGCTTTTCAAGTAATTCGGCCCCAATGCCAGGGGATGAGAATATTGGCCTGATCAGAGACGTACCGTTAGAGGTAACGGTGGAGCTTGGCAGGACGAAGAAATCTATTGCAGAAATTTTGGACTTCGCACCGGGAACAATTATCGAACTTGATAAGATAGCCGGTGAACCTATAGATGTATTGGTAAACGGTAAATTTGTGGCAAGAGGCGAGGTTGTTGTAATAGAAGAAAGTTTTGGTATTCGTGTAACAGAAATAGTAAAGTAAAAAGTTAGGAGAAGAAGACATGGCAAAAAATATTTTAGTTGTTGATGATGCAGCCTTCATGCGTATGATGATCAAGGATATTTTGACGAAGAATGGCTACAATGTAGTTGGAGAGGCTGAAAACGGCGCAAAAGCATGTGAAAAGTATGCTGAGCTTAAGCCTGACCTGGTATTAATGGATATTACCATGCCTGAAGTTGATGGTATCGCGGCATTAAAGAAGATCAAAGGCTCAGACCCTAATGCAAAAATCATTATGTGTTCCGCTATGGGGCAGCAAGCAATGGTTATTGAGGCAATCCAGTCGGGTGCTAAAGACTTTATTGTAAAGCCGTTCCAGGCTGAACGTGTCATAGAAGCAGTGAAGAAAGTCGTTGGCTGATTATGCTTCTAATGATCACTAGCAGGGAAGACAGTTATATTCAGTTCATAACCGTACTCATCCTGTTCGTGCTTATTTTGGCAGTGACTTATTTTGTCACCAGATGGATTGCGAAGATCCAGAAAGATAATATTGGAGTGGGGAATCTGGAAGTTGTGGAAACCTGCAGGATAACACAAAATAAATTTATCCAGATTGTCCGCACCGGAGAGAAGTATCTGGTTATCGCAGTGGGAAAAGATGAGATCCATATGTTGGCGGAGGTATCAAAGGAAGAACTGATGCTCAAGGAAGGGAATCAGGAACAGCCAATAAGCTTTGCGGGGATTTTGGACCGCGTCAGGAATATGAAGGAAAAAGAAAGAGACTAAGGGATGAGGCAATATGAAAAAAGATTTTGCCGACAAAAGGATAATAAAGCTGATATGCCTGCTGATGACGGTAGGCATATTGTGTATTATTCCCCGGCTGGATGTGCAGGCTACGGTTGATGGCGCTGTTACAGGCGAAACAGAGACCCGGACTTATATTGATGAGCCGGGAAGCGCCGAGAGCGGGGAAGATTTGTTGGATATCAACATTGCCAACAGTTTGACAATACAGCAGACTGGTGACAATGGGCAGGTGAACGGCAGTTTACGGATTTTGATCACGTTAACGATGATCTCGCTGGCACCTATTTTATTGATCATGCTGACTTCTTTTACAAGGATTGTCATCGTGCTTCATTTTACAAGGGCTGCGCTGAATACGCAGTCGGCACCGCCTAATCAGGTTCTTATGGGATTGGCGTTGTTTTTGACGTTTTTTATCATGAAACCTTATATGACAGAGATTTATCATGAGGCTGTGATACCTCTGGAGGAAGGTACCATCACTCAGGAGGAGTTTTTTGAGAGAGGTGCGGAACCTTTGCGTCAGTTTATGTATACTCAGGCACAGACAAAAGATGTAAGGCTGTTTTTAGATATCAGCGGGGATCAGTGGGAAAGTGGCTCCCTTGAAGACATTCCCCTTTCAGTCCTGGTTCCGGCGTTCATTATAGGAGAACTCCGGGAAGCCTTTATCATCGGGTTTGTTATTTATATACCGTTTATCGTGATAGACATGGTGGTTGCTTCTACTTTGATGAGTATGGGTATGATGATGCTGCCGCCGACGACCATTTCCATGCCGTTTAAGATATTGCTGTTTGTATTGGCGGATGGATGGAATCTGATCATTGCAAATTTAGTGGAGACTTTTTATCATTAGACATGGAGGTAAGATATGACAATAGATGAGGTTACGGCCATTGCCAGCTCTGCGCTCTATCTTGTAGTCAAAGTGGCGGCACCGGTGCTTTTGGTATCTTTAGTGGTAGGTCTTTTGATCAGTATTTTTCAGACGGTAACATCCATTCAAGAGCAGACGCTTACGTTTGTGCCGAAGATCATTGCGGTGTTTCTTTCTTTGATCTTACTGGGAAACTGGATGCTCAGTGAACTGTCAGGGTTTATGGTAGAGTTGTGGTCTGATTTCAGCCGGTATGTAAGGTAGCATTTTTATGCTGGAATATACGTTTAGTTATAACAATCTGGAATATTTTCTGTTGATACTGGTAAGGGTCAGTTGTTTTGTGTTTGTGGCTCCTTTTTTCAGTATGAGCAACACGCCCCGGAGGGTGCGGATCGGGCTCAGTGCTTTTATCACGGTCCTGCTGTATCAGGTTATCCCTCATGAGGCCATAGAGTATCGGACACTGCTTGGGTATTTCATCATCGTGATGAAGGAAGTGCTTACAGGGCTATTAATAGGTTTTGCGGCGAATTTGTGCAGTACTGTGGTATCCTTTGCCGGACATATTGCAGATATGGAAATGGGGTTGTCCATGGCAAGCATGATGGATCCTTCGACACGGGAAAGCGCAACGATCTCCGGTATCTATTATAATTATATGGTTCTGCTTATGCTGATGATTTCCGGTTTTCACAGGTATCTTTTAAAAGCACTGGCAGAAACATATGTATTGATCCCGGTCAATGGTGCAATATTTAAGACCGACAATCTTATGTCAGCAATGGCAGGGTTTATGTCGGATTATATCGTAATAGGATTTCGGATTTGTCTCCCGATCTTTGCAGTGATGATCATTTTAAATGCAGTGCTTGGTATTTTGGCTAAAGTATCGCCACAGTTAAATATGTTTGCGGTGGGTATCCAGATGAAGGTGCTTGTGGGGATCAGTGTGCTGTTTTTATCAACGGCAATGCTTCCAGGAGCCGCCAATTTTATTTACGAGCAGATGAAACGTATGGTAGTCACTTTCGTGGAAGCTATTTAGTACCGTAAAAGAAAGGCAGATGTTCATGGAAGAAGGCATGATACAATTGAAATATGACCTGCAGTTCTTTGCGAAGGACGGTCCGGGGGGCGAAAAGACAGAAGAACCTACCAGTAAAAAGCTGGACGACGCCCGGAAGGAAGGGCAGGTTGCCAAAAGTAAGGAAATTGGGAATGCATTTAGTCTGCTGGCGTTGTTTTTGGTGATGAAGCTTTATTTGGGCACTATGGGAACCCGTTTTATCGAAGTTTTTTCGGCAGTTTACCAGCAGATACCGGATGTGTCAAAAATGTACAACGGTGGTCTCCCGGTTGCCTCCCTGCATGTATTGATCCGGGGGATGATGTTTCAGATTCTGGTTATCATGGCGCCAGTCCTTTTGATCGGGGTAGCGATTGCGATCATCTGTGATGTGGCGCAGGTGAAGTGGAAACCAACCACCAAACCTTTGCAGCCTAAATTCAGCAAATTAAATCCAATGAAAGGTTTTGGGAGGATATTTTCTCCTAATTCTCTGGTAGAGTTACTAAAGTCCGTTTTGAAACTTGCCCTGATCGGGTATATGGTCTATTCTTATTTAAAAGATAAGATAAGCAACATTTTTTTGCTTTATGATATCACATTAAATCAGGCAATCGGCATGATCGGTGAGATTGTGGTGGACTTGGGAATCCGGATTGCGGCTATCTATATGATCATTGCTTTTCTGGATTTTGGTTATCAGAAGTGGAAGTTCCATGAGGATATGAAGATGACCAAACAGGAAGTAAAGGATGAATATAAGAATCAGGAAGGTGATCCGCAGATCAAAGGGAAACAAAAGCAGCGTATGAGGGAAGCTTCTATGCGGCGTATGATGCAGCAGCTCCCTGAGGCGGATGTGGTAATCACAAACCCTACCCATTATGCGGTAGCCATTAAGTATGACCCGGAAAAATATGATGCCCCTTATGTGCTGGCAAAAGGAGAAAATTACTTGGCCCAGCGTATCAAGGATGTGGCAAAGGAAAATCATATTGAAATTGTAGAAAACAAGCCATTGGCAAGAATGCTTTATGCCAATGTGGATATAGGGGGATTGATTCCCCCGGAATTGTATCAGGCGGTAGCAGAGGTTTTGGCATTTGTATACCATCTGAAAGGAAAAGCTTAAAAAAGTTTAAAAAGTCTAAGGAGCTTTTAAGCTGGAAAAGGAGGAAGAGGTATGAAAAAAGCGGACATTGCAATAGGCGCATATATATTGACAGCTTTCATTATGATGATCGTGTCTATTCCCAGTCAGCTTTTGGATGTGCTCCTGGCCTGCAATATAGCAGTGGCATTTACGGTTATGTTTACCACGATGTTTTCCAAGGAAGTGCTGGATTTATCTTTCTTCCCGACTATCTTATTGTTCACCACGATTTTCAGGATTGGTCTTAATATTTCATCCACAAGACTGATTTTGACGAAAGGAAATCCGGGGAAGGTGGTTGCCACATTCGGAAGTTACGTAGGTGGGGACGACCTGATCGTCGGGGCTATTGTATTTATCATACTTTTGCTGGTGCAGTTTATGGTCATCAACAAAGGTTCCGAGAGGGTGGCGGAAGTAACGGCGAGATTTACGCTGGACGCCATGCCCGGTAAGCAGATGGCAATTGACGCAGACTTAAACACCGGTGCGATCACGGATGCAGAGGCAAAGGCACGCAGGGATAAGATCCAGGAGGAAGCAAACTTTTTCGGTTCCATGGATGGTGCGGTGAAGTACGTAAAGGGAGATGCCATTGCAGGCCTTATCATCACGTTTGTCAATATCGTAGGCGGTATCGCTATGGGCGTGCTCCGACAGAATATGGAATTTTCGGCAGCATTGAATAAATATGTGATACTGACCATAGGTGACGGACTGGTAAGCCAGATCCCATCTTTGCTGATATCCTTGTCCACAGGTATTCTGGTCACCAAAGGATCTAAGGACGCAGACTTTGGAAGCGTATTGATCAGGCAGCTTTTCGGGATACCAAAGGTACTTTATATTGTGGGAACGGTCATTGCAGGGTTAGGGATCATTACGCCTCTTCCCACAGTGGTCTTTCTCGCCCTTGGGATTGTGTTTATCGTTACCGGCAGGTTGATTGCCGGAACCATAGAAACAGCCCAGATTGAAAGTGAAGTGGGGGCGGAAGAAGCGGCAGCGGAGGAGATCCGGCAGCCGGAAAATGTCAACAGCCTGCTGCAGGTGGATCCTATCGAGTTGGAATTTGGTTATGGTATCATTCCGTTAGCGGATGTGAATCAGGGCGGCGACCTGCTTGACCGTGTGGTAATGATTAGACGGCAGATTGCGTTGGAGTTAGGTACCGTGGTGCCGATCATACGTCTGCGTGACAACATACAGTTAAATCCGAACCAATATATTATAAAGATCAAGGGGATACAGGTTAGTGAAGGTGAAATTCTTTTTGATCATTATATGGCAATGAACCCCGGATATGTGGAAGAAGAAATCACAGGTATCCCGACATTTGAACCTTCCTTCCATCTGCCTGCTATCTGGATCACGGAAGGACAGCGGGAGAGAGCGGAAAGCATGGGCTATACTGTGGTAGATCCGCCTTCTATCATTGCAACCCATTTAACGGAGATCATCAGGCAGTATATTTCCGAACTGCTTACAAGGCAGGATGTACAGAACCTGATCAACAATATCAAAGAAACCAATCCTACCTTGGTGGATGAACTTTATCCCAAACTGCTTGGAATCGGGGAAATCCAGAAGGTATTGCAGAACCTGTTACGGGAGGGTATTTCAATCAGGGACCTGCTTACGATTTTTGAGACCCTTGCCGACTATGCGGCTACCACAAGGGATTCGGATATCCTTACCGAATATGTAAGGCAAAGCCTTAAGCGGGCAATTTCCAGTAAATTTTTCCCGCCTAACGAGACTACCAGCGTGGTGACGTTAGATCCCAAATTAGAACAGGAGATCATGGGAAGTGTGAAGCAGACGGAAACAGGCGCTTACCTGACTCTTGACCCTGAAAAGACCAAAGCAATCATTAAGTCGGTGGGGAATGAAACGGATAAGTTAGAAAGCCTTGGGAAAAATCCCATTGTTATTACTTCCCCGATCGTCAGGATGTATTTTAAACGTCTGACGGAAGACTATTATAAAGATTTGGTAGTGGTTTCTTATAATGAAATAGACAGTAACATTGAATTGCAGTCTGTAGGAATGGTGACGGTATGATCATTAAAAAATTTCAAGGCAAAACAGAAGCTGAAGCAGTGGAAAATGCAAAAAAAGAGCTTGGCAGTGCGGTCGTAATCATGAATGTGCGGAGTATAAAACGCAAAGGGCTTTTTAGTTTCCTTTTGCCACAGCTTACGGAGGTCACGGTAGCGTTAGAGGAGGAGCCGGAGCGCATTGCAGCCCCTGTAGTAAAAAAGGCGGATCCTCCGCAGCCTTCTGCCATAGCGGAAATGGTTAGTGCAGAGCCTGCCGTGGAGAAAGCTGTGGTGCCGGTGGTGAAAGAGGATACGGAAAATAAGCCGGGGCCGTTTTTTTCAGATGAAAAGCAAAAGGAAAATGCCATTGAGGAAAAACTTGACAGCCTTCATACGCTTTTGGAGCAGCAATTGCAAAAGTCGGACGAAAATAAAGAAGATCAGAAGGAAGACGAAAAAGAAGAAGAGACCAGCGAGATGGAGCGGTTTATCAAGCTGCTTTATAATGCCATGATGGATAATGAGGTAAATGAGCATTATGCCAATCAGATCATAGATGAAATAGAAAAAAGCAATAAACCCAATATGCCTTTTGATTATGCCCTGACGAATACTTACCAGAAGATGATATTGAAGTTTGGGAAACCGGCGGAGATCGTTCCTGCTAAAAAAGGAATTAAGATGGTATTTTTTGTAGGTCCTACCGGTGTGGGGAAGACTACCACCATTGCAAAGATTGCTTCTAAGTTCAGCGTGGAAGGCGGAAAAAAGGTAGCGCTCCTTACCACGGATACATACAGGATTGCGGCAGCGGAACAGCTCAGGACTTATGCCAATATTCTGGAAGTTCCTTTCAGGGTCATTTATGCTGCAGAGGAAGTGGATCAGGCACTTATTGATTTTAAGGATTATGACTTTATTTTAGTGGATACGGCGGGTCATTCCCATCAAAACGAGGTTCAGAGGGAGGCAATGGGAACGTTTATCCATTCTGTGGATGGGAAAGTAGAGCATGAGGTATTCCTGGTGCTTTCGGCCACTACGAAATACAGGGATCTTTTAAGCATTGCGGACACTTACTCGGCAATGACTGACTATAAGTTAATTTTCACAAAACTGGATGAAACGACCACTTTGGGGAATCTTCTCAATTTAAGATTATATACGAATGCGTCTCTTTCTTATGTGACATGTGGGCAGAATGTACCAGATGATATTGAAATTTTTAATCCTCAAAAAACGGTAAAACAGCTTCTTGGAGGAAAGAAGAATTAGAGACAGCAGATAAGAGATAAGTAGGAGTTGCGTGGATGGATCAGGCACAGCAGTTAAGGAATATTATTAAAGCAGGGGCCGCATCCCAGAACAGGCCGCTTGCAAGGATTATCACGGTAACAAGCGGAAAGGGCGGCGTAGGAAAATCAAATACGGCAATCAATCTGGCTATCCAATTCAAAAAAATGGGGCAGAGGGTAATTATTTTAGATGCGGATTTCGGGCTTGCCAATATAGAGATCATGTTTGGCACTGTACCTAAGCATAATCTGTGTGACCTTATTTATCAGGGAAAGAATATCCGGGAGATTATCACCTGGGGGCCTATGGAGGTGGGGTTTATCTCAGGCGGGTCAGGGATAGCGGGGCTTTCTAATTTGAGCAGGGATTACCTTACCTATATTGTCCAGAATCTGGCAGAGTTAGATGCCATTGCGGATATCATCATTGTAGATACGGGGGCAGGCATTTCTGATGCGGTGTTGGAGTTTTTGGTGGCCAGCGGAGAGATTTTATTAGTCACTACGCCGGAACCTACGTCCATTACGGATTCCTATTCCCTGCTAAAGGCGTTACACCGGCACCCGAGGTTTTCCAGTGAATTTTGCCAGATCAAGGTGATTGCCAATAAAGTGAAATCTCAGGAGGAGGCGCAGTCGCTTTATGGAAAGCTGAACGCAGTGGTAAGCCGTTATTTAAAACTTCCGATCACTTATTTAGGGGCGGTTCCAAGGGATACGGAATTATCCAAGTCGGTGATGCAGCAGGTGCCGGTGGCCATACAGGCGCCTAAGGCAAAATCAGCCGTTGCATTTGAATTGATCGCAGAGATACTTATGAATAAGGAAGTAAGCAAGGATGTAAAAAAACGGGGAATGGCGGCATTTTTTTCCCATATTGTAACCGGTAAAAAAATTAATTCATAGGGGGTGTTGTACATGCTGTCAAAATATGTTATGCCGGGAAATAAGCTTGAAATTCAGGCAGTGGACCGTACAAATCAGGAAGAGGATGGAAAAAAAGGCAGAAGGAAGGTTTTCAAAACACAAGTCTGCGATATCATTTCGGAAGACCAGTTAGAAATCTACATGCCAATGGAAAAGTCCAAGTTGATCCTGTTACCGATTGATGCGGAGTATGATCTGTATTTTTATACGGATGCAGGGTTGTACCAGTGTTTTGCCAATGTAATAGACAGGTATAAATCCAACAACCAGTTTGTCCTTTTAATGGAACTGACCAGTAACTTAAGGAGATACCAGAGAAGAGAGTATTACCGTTTAAGCTGTGCTCTTGAGATGAGTTCAAGGCCCCTTGATAAGTCAGAGTCTGATGCGGTGGAAAAAACGCAGGATTATCTTCTGCCCGGGGGAGCGTTGAAAAACAGCGTGATCGTGGATATCAGCGGCGGTGGGATCCGGTTTGTGGGAAATTACGCTTATGAACCGGAGAGCCTGATCTATTGTAAGTATAACCTGGCCATTGACGGGGAAGCAAAGGAATATACCCTGGTAGCTAAGGTGTTGACTGTAAGGGAACTGGAAAATAAGCCGGGGGTTTTTGAACACCGTGCCCAGTATGTGAATATTGATACGGTTGACAGGGAGGAAATCATTCGTTTTATTTTTGAAGAAGAGAGAAAGCAGCGCAAACGGAAGAAAGTATTGTAAGAAGCTTTCAAAGGAGGTAGAGAGCCTATGAAGGACATTAATATGCATGATATCAGCAACCAGTATTATGATGTACTAAAAGAACTGGGGAACATTGGTGCCGGAAATGCCACTACTGCCCTTGCCCAAATGCTGGATGCCAGGGTGGATATGTCTGTGCCGAAGGTCAGTCTGCTGGAATTTAAGGATCTTGGGGAAGTGGTAGGCGGCGAGGAACAGATCATGGCAAGTATTTATTTGCGCGTGGAAGGGGATGTGGAAGGCAGCATCATGTTCATGCTCCCGAAGCCGGCAGCGGTGCACCTGGCAAATAAGCTGATGTGCGGTATGCTGGGGGTCTGCTCGGAAAATGCGCAGGACCATGAACTGGGGGAAATGGAATGCTCCGCTATCATGGAGATCGGTAATATCATTACGGGGGCATATTTAAATGCTTTATCCGGACTGACAAATATGAAAATTTATCCTTCCGTGCCCAATCTGGGCATTGATATGGCAGGGGCGCTGCTTAGTGTTCCGGCAATCGAATTTGGCATATATGGGGATCATATTTTGCTGATTCAGACAAAATTTTCGGACGACATAGACCTGGATGGATTTTTCCTTCTGATCCCGGATATGGAATCTTATGAAAAAATATTGACGTCACTTGGCGTTATGTAAACAGGAGACTCGGAAAATTATGGGTGAAGTCATTAAAGTAGGTATGGCCGATTTGAAAACATGCGGTGGAGAAGATGCGGTTACAACGATAGGGTTAGGTTCTTGTGTTGGAATTGCAATCAGGGATCCTATTGCAAAAATCGGAGGGCTGGCACATATCATGCTGCCTGACAGCACTGAAATCAGAAATAATTCAAACCGACCGAAATTTGCAGACACAGGAATTGAAGATTTGGTAACAGAGATTGTAAAAAAAGGCGCAAATCGTTTCCGGCTGGTGGCTAAGATCGCAGGGGGTGCCCAGATGTTTGCGATAAATGCCAGCAATGCGACGATGCGTGTAGGGGAAAGAAATGTCCAGGCAAGCAAAAAGAAGCTTAGTGAGCTGAAAATACCGATTCTTGCCGAGGACACAGGAAAAACATATGGAAGGACGGTTGTTTTTTACCCGAAGAGTGGGGATTTTATTATCCGCGCAATCGGTATGCCGGAAAAGGTCATATGAAGAAGAGTAAGCTATTTGCACCATTTTTAATGCTTCTGGCAGGCGCGATTGCCAGTATCATGATGTACTATTTTCAGTATACGACTAAGCAAATGCTTCCCAGGCTGGTCATTGTATTGGTGGTCTTTTATCTGATCGGCTGTTTTACGCAAAAGAAGGTGGTGTCTTTTGTGGAACAGATTTTGGAAAGGGAAGAAAAAGAGCGTGAAAGACTGGAGCAGGAACGATTAGAACAGGAAAGACTGGAAAATGAGGCGGCAGAAGCAGAAGGCAAGGATACGGATGCCGTACAGGAAGATATTTAGATTAAGTGGCGGAGGCAGCGATGGACGAGGCAGGCAGAAACAAACTCTGGGAAAATTATACGAAAACGAAATCGCCTGATATCAGAGAAAAGCTGATATTGGAATATGCACCGCTAGTAAAGCTGGTGGCAGGACGTCTGAGCATGTATCTGGGATATAATGTGGAATATGACGACCTGGTAAGCTATGGGATATTCGGGCTGATTGATGCGATTGATAAGTTTGACAGTATGAAGGAAGTGAAATTCGAGACTTATGCCAGCCTGCGCATCCGAGGGGCGATCCTTGACCAGATCCGTAAAATGGACTGGATACCGAGGACAATCCGCCAAAAACAGAAAAAAATCGACGTGGCCATGAAAGAGATCGAACAAAATAAAGGCAGGGCAGCGACAGACGGAGAGATTGCCGCAAGCCTTGGGATTTCGGAAGAGGAATATCAGACGTGGCAGTCACAGATGAAGATCACAGGAATCGTCTCCTTAAATGAGTTTATGGAATCAGGAAGCGAGATACCGGCAGAGCAAAGCAACCAGCACCGCTTTGAAGGACCTGAGGAAGTGGTGGAAAAGGAAGAACTGAAAAAGGTTTTGACGCAGGCTCTTGAGCTTCTCACGGAAAAAGAAAAGAAGGTTATTTTATTATATTATTATGAAGATTTGACTCTTAAGGAAATCAGTTATGTGCTGGAAGTGTCTGAATCGAGGATTTCTCAACTGCATACAAGAGCCTTGCAGAAGATGAGGTCCAAGATGGGAAATTATATGGGTATTTTGACGACTTAAATCATAGGAGGTTCGGATGCAGAATGGATATTTCCAGTTAATATGCGATAATAATGCTACGGCGTTAAAAGTATTCCCGGCAAAGGACGGGGGAACTCCGGTAGCAATCAGAGAAATAATGGAATATTTAAACCGTTTTGGGATCAAGTATGACCTTCACATGCTGAACCAGGGGATTACAAATTCTTTTGGCACAGAGGGGGAACATGTATTCACCTTGAATCTGGATTCAAACCTTGAGCTTCGGGAAAGTTATTCCCTGGCAATAAGCCCGGATAAAATGCATGTGTATGCCAGATTTTATCCGCCTTCCGCAGGTGGGGAACGGATGAGTGCCGGAGAGTTTTTAGGTGATCTTGTGCACAAAAGTATCCGGTTTGGGATCCTGGAGGATGAGATCAGCAGTTTCTTTGTCAATCCTCAGTATTGTACGAATATCAAGGTGGCGGAAGGAAAGCCTGCAAGGCACGGAACGGATGCAAAAATAGAATATTATTTTGAGACGGATTTGAATACGAAACCCACTTTAAAAGATGACGGAAGTGTGGATTTTTATAATTTAAACACGATCAGCCATTGTAAGCAAGGAGATGTGTTGGCAAGGCTGTTTCCGGAAGATCCGGGGGAGCCGGGAAGAAGTATATATGATGAGAACATCAGCCCCAGGGAGGTAAAGCAGGAAAAGCTTAATTTTGGGAAGAACGTTGTTTTGTCAGAGGATAGATTGGAGCTTACGGCGGCGGTCAACGGACATGTGACTTTGCTAAACGGTGTGGTTTCTGTGTCCAATGTTCTGCAGGTTGATAATGTGGATATGTCTACCGGAAATATTGATTACGACGGAAGCGTCGTGGTGAAAGGGAATGTTTATGCAAATTTTTCCGTGAAGGCCAAAGGGAATATAGAAGTTTCCGGCGTTGTGGAGGGCGCATGGATGGAAGCCGGTGGGAATATCATCATTGCCAGGGGAATGAATGGCATGGCAAAGGGGATTCTCAAAGCAGAGGGAAACGTGGTGGCAAAGTTTATTGAAAACGCCAAGGTAAGGACCGGCGGATATGTATCCACGGAATCTATCCTGCACAGTGAGGTGGTTGCGGGAACGGATATCCAGGTAACCGGGAAAAGAGGGTTTATCACCGGAGGACGGGTGAGTGCAATGGATCTGATCCAAGTGAAGACATTAGGATCTGTTATGGGAGCAGATACGCTTGTGGAGGTGGGAGCCACTCATGAGACAAGATTACAGATGAAGAAGCTCCAGCAGCAGATGATGGAGTGTAAGCGTGTGATTGAATCCATGCAGCCAGTGCTGAATGTGATGGCGCAAAAGCTCTCCCAGGGAACGAAGTTCAAACCGGAGCAGATCAAAAATATAAAAGAAATGATTGCTGCCGATAAGAAAAAGAAGCAGGAACTTAAGGATTGCGCACGCAAATTGGAGGAATTGCAGATCGTTTTAGTGAAAAGCGAAAAGGCGAGAGTTGAAGTGACTGACCGTGTGTATGCAGGAACCAGGATTTGTGTTGCGGACGCTTACATGACTGTAAGGGATAGTATGCATTATTGCAGGTTTATCAAATCCCAGGGAGAGGTAAAGACAGCGCCGCTTTAATGTATTTTAGGATGGAGGGTTAAGATGACGATAAGCAGGGTAGAGCTTCAGGGCCAGGTGACAAGAGCGCAGGATTTTACGACAATCAAACACAATGAAGATAATAAAGTGACGGTTAACCAGACGAATATTCAACGGGAGTTTGGCCAGGCTGTGGACTTAAAGCTCCGTCATGTAAATCAGGGGGAGCAGGCAGAAAATCAAGGGAAGAAATTTGACGCTAAGGAAAAAGGGAATGGCAATTACTTTGGCGATGGCGGCAAAAGGAGAAAGAAAGAAGAGGAAACCAAGGAAAAGGCTGTGCCTAAAAGAATGGGCGGTTTTGACATGAAGATTTAATGGAGGTTTATTGTGGGCGTAATGGAAATTGTCCTCATCATTTTAGGTGTGGCGGCATTTATAGGGAGTTTTTTGCTTCCGGCAGGAAAAAATACCCCGGAGCAGGTAAGCGAACAGGTAAGTGAAGAGGCCATCAAAGAGATGGTGGAAAAGGAGATGGAAGGCGCGAAGGCGCAGATTGGTGAAATCGTGGACGAAACAGTCAATTATGCAATGGAAAAGACGGAACGTTCCATGGATCGTTTGACCAATGAAAAAATGATGGCAGTCAATGAGTATTCGGATACTGTATTGGAAGAGATCAATAAGAACCATAAAGAAGTCGTATTTTTATATGATATGCTGAACGATAAGCATGAAAATATCAAATCTACGGTCAGCAAAGTGGAAAAAACGGTCAGTGAAGTAAAGCAAACGGTAAAGGATGCGGAAATTCTGGCAAAAGAAGTGGAAAGCAGTACGGAAGAGGCCGTTAACACGGTGCAGGCAGCCCCGGTACCTGTGCCTATGCCAGTTCCGGCTCCTGCTCCTGCGTCAGCCCCGGTGCCGGAGTCTGTTAAGCCGGAACCGGAGTTTAAACCTATAGAGGCAAAAAAAGTAGACGTGCTTTACCGGCCGGTGGAAGCGGAACATGTAGATCAGGTGGCAGCCGTTGCAAGTACGGAACTTTCCGGGCAGATAAAAGGGATGACGGAACCATGGCCTAAAGAAGCGGCAGTAGAGGAAGGGGCTGACACGAAACCGGAGCAGGAGACGGCAGTTCCGGCGGCAAATGTATCGACAGGAACATCGGAAGCACCGGCCGCATCACAGGAAGTGGAAGTAACATTAAATGCGGCAGGACGGGCAGGCGGCAGGAACAGCAACGAAAGGATTTTGGAGCTGCATAAGATCGGAAAATCCAATATGGCAATAGCAAAAGAGTTAGGGCTTGGTATTGGGGAAGTAAAGCTAGTGATTGACTTATTTGAAGGACAATAAAATTATGAATCTGAATTATTATTTACGGGGACTTGGCACGGGCATTGTTGTGACTGCGTTGATCATGGGGATTGCGGCAGGACGTAAAGAGCCTATGAGCAATGCGGAAATAAAAGAGCGCGCAAGGGCATTGGGGATGGTGGAGGAAGAAAGTACGCACCTGATAGACTTGGAAGAGCCGGACAATGCTCAGCCAAAAGCATCTAAAGAACCGGAACCGGAAGTGGCCCAAAAGGATGCAGAGCTTAAGGAAAGTGATTCTGCTGATGATGTGCAGGGGATGGTGGCATCACCGGAAGCGGAGATGGACAATGAGGCAGAAGGTGATCTGGTGGATGAAGCAGAAGGCATGGCGGATGCAAAAGATGACATGTCAACAAAAGATGACATGTCAACAAAGGATGACATATCAAAAGAAAAAGACATGCCAAATGAAAATATCCAGACAGGAGATCAGGAAGAGCTAGAAGGTCAGGAAGAGGAAACAACCGACCCTGCAGATCAGAAAGAGGATGACCGGATCGGAAATGAGGGAATCACATTAACGATTGCCAGGGGGGATGGTTCCCATACTGTGTGTAAGAAGCTAGAGGAGGCAGGGCTTATTGAATCCGCTTCAGAATATGATTTGTTTTTATATCAAAACGGGTATGACAAAAAAATACGAGCAGGTACAGTTGAAATCCCTGCCGGTGCGGGCCAGGAAGAGATTGCTAGGATTATATGCGGCATTGAGTAGCAGACATGGACATTGTTACTGAATTGTTACCAATTTTTTTCATTTTTCTTGAAAATGCCTTGCAAGGGATATTTTTTTGTGGTACAATTTTTCTGTTATGGCGTTATCAATGGTGTTGCCATGATCAAACAATAAATCACGTATATTCAGGTCTGCCGGTGCCTTAGGACGTAGAGGTTTGCAGAAGAGGAGAATATGCGGAAGAACAACCAAATGGAGGTAGAGACATGAGCGTTATTTCAATGAAGCAGTTACTGGAAGCAGGTGTCCATTTCGGACATCAGACAAGAAGATGGAACCCTAAGATGGCTCCCTATATTTTTACGGAGAGAAACGGTATCCATATTATTGACCTGCAGAAGTCGGTAGGAAAGGTTGACGAGGCTTACAGGGCAGTATTTGAGATTGCATCACAGGGTGGAACGGTTCTTTTTGTGGGAACAAAGAAGCAGGCGCAGGATGCGGTTAAGGCAGAAGCGGAACGCTGTGGGATGTATTACGTAAATGAGAGATGGCTGGGTGGTATGCTGACCAACTTCAAGACAATCCGCAGCAGAATTGAAAGATTAAGAGCGATCGAGACTATGGCTGAAGACGGAACATTTGACGTGCTCCCCAAGAAGGAAGTAATCGCTCTTAAGAAAGAATGGGAAAAGCTTGAAAAGAACCTTGGTGGTATTAAGAATATGACCAGAATTCCTGATGCGATTTTTGTAGTGGATCCTAAGAAGGAGAGGATCTGTGTACAGGAAGCTCATGCATTGGGAATTACATTGATCGGTATCGGCGATACAAACTGTGATCCGGAAGAATTGGATTTCATCATTCCCGGTAATGATGATGCAATCAGGGCCGTGAAGCTGATTGTTTCTAAGATGGCGGATGCCGTTATTGAAGCAAATCAGGGTGAAGAGGCTCTGACGGAAGAGATGGTTATGGCAGAAGGCGAAGCGGCAGCTACAGATATAGAAGAAGTGGTCGCGGCGCAGGCAGAATAATTTTAAAATTACAGTTTGGCAGGAGGAATATAAAATGGCTAATGTAACAGCAGCTATGGTAAAAGAGTTAAGAGAAATGACCGGAGCAGGTATGATGGACTGCAAAAAGGCGCTTGGGGAAACCAACGGTGACATGGATGCGGCTGTTGAATACCTTAGAAAGAACGGACAGGCAAAAGCGGAAAAGAAAGCAGGCAGAATTGCGGCTGAGGGGCTTTGCCATGTAGTAGTAGAGGATAACAAGACTGCTGCAGTAGTGGAAGTAAATTCAGAGACAGATTTTGTTGCAAAGAATGAGGAGTTTCAGAAATTTGTTGCTGCAGTCGCACAGCAGGCAATCTCTTCTGAATCCACTGATATGGATGCGTTTATGGCTGAGAGCTGGAACGCTGATTCTTCCAAAACAGTAAAGGACGCATTGGTTGAGAAGATTTCCGTAATCGGTGAAAACTTAAATATCAGAAGATTTAAAAAAGTAGTTGCAGAGGATGGATGTGTGGTTTCCTATGTACATGGCGGCGGAAGGATTGGTGTTATCGTTGAAGCTGCTACGGATGTAGTAAACGATTCCGTGAAGGAGGCAATGACTAATCTTGCAATGCAGGTTGCAGCTCTTTCTCCGAAATATGTATCCACAGCAGATGTTTCCGAGGAATATAAGGCACATGAAAAAGAAATTTTGATGGCACAGATTGCCAACGATCCTAAGATGGCAGGCAAGCCAGAAAAAGTAATCGAAGGTGCGGTCAACGGACGTCTTAACAAAGAGCTTAAAGAAGTATGCCTGTTAGAGCAGGTTTATGTTAAAGCGGAAGACGGTAAGCAGACTGTTGCGCAGTATGTTGCACAGGTAGCAAAGGAAAATAATGCAAATCTTTCCGTAAAGAGTTTTGTACGTTTTGAAACGGGCGAAGGTATTGAGAAAAAGGTAGATGATTTTGCGGCAGAAGTTGCGGCACAGGCAGGAATGTAATCTGCCCTGATAAGCTGGATGCTTGATGATTCCCTACAGATAGTAGAAATACGTCTGTAGGGATTTTTTCATTGCCAAATGAGTTTAGCATGTGATACAATAAATATAAATCATGTGCAAGGAGAATACCCATGGAGGGCAATTATGACCGGAGGAGAAGGATCCGGCGGCTGAAAAAGATTATTGCAGGAAGTATTCTGGCAGCGATGATCATTCCATTAACTGTAAGCATTGCGTTAGGGATTTATGTATCCCGGCTAAAGGGAAGGATCAGCGAGTTAGAGGAGGAGCTGGCAAGTCTGCGGAATATCAGCAGCGAGGAGACAGGCATTTATACAACGGCTTCGGTGGAAACCTTTTCGAGAAGCCAGGCGGATGAACCACAGCTTATGGAAAAAGAAGATGCGGCAAATTGGGATAAGCAGGTGTATCTGACTTTTGATGACGGGCCAAGTGCTAATACCGGGCGGATTTTGGATATATTAAAAGAATATGACGTAAAAGCAACTTTTTTTGTATTAGGAAAGACAGATGCAAATTCCATCAAGTCTTATCAGAGGATTGTGGAGGAAGGGCATACATTGGCAATGCATTCATACAGTCATAAGTATGGGGAAATTTACAGATCCGAAGACAGCTTTGTCCAGGATTTGGAGAAACTTCAGGAACATCTTTATCAAGTGACGGGGGTTTGGTCCAGATTTTACAGGTTTCCGGGAGGAAGCTCCAATGCTGTGAGCAAAGTGGATATGCAGCAGCTGATTTCTTATCTGAATAAAAATGATATAACTTATTTTGACTGGAACATTGCTTCCGGTGATGCGGTAAGCGTTCAGCTTCCTGTGGAAACGATTGTCAATAATTGCGTCAGCGGGGTTGACAATGTGAGCGAATGCATGATTTTAATGCATGACGCATCAGAAAAGAATTCAACGGTAGATGCATTGCCGAGGATCATTGAGCAGATCAAGGGCAGGGGAGATACCGTGTTTTTGCCGATTACAGATGAAACGGTTCCGGTTCAGCATGTGACGGCAGATAATATAAGCATTGAATAAGACACGAATGGAGGATGGATAAGATGGGTTTTTTCTCAGATTTAAAAGAGGACTTATCACAGGCGGTAAATGAATTGATACCGGAAGAAGAGATGGAAACAACCAAAAAAGAAGAAACTATGATGATGCAGGAGACGGTATGGCCGGAGGAAGAAAAGACGGCTCCCGAGAAAGAGATGGAAATGGATTTTGGAACAAGTTATAGTCAGATGATTGATAATTTAGAAGTGGAGCAGGAAGAAACCGTGAAGGTTCCGGAAGAACCAATCTATGTTGCGCCGGTAGCTGAAAAGGTGGTGTCCGAGTCAAAGCTTTCAGGAACGAGAAAAAATATAGACGAGACTTCTATCCTTACGGAGTCTATGATCATTAATGGTAATATGGCAACAGAAGGGTCTCTTGAAGTAAGGGGAAGCATTGTAGGTAATGTGGAGGCACTGGGCAAGCTGAACATTACGGGTGTAATTCAAGGAAATTCCCAGGCGGCGGAGATTTATGCGGAAGGTGCAAAAATTACAGGTGATCTGAAAAGCGAAGGAAGCATTAAGGTAGGGCAAAGTACCGTGATCATTGGAAATATTTTTGCAGCCAGCGCAGTGATCGCAGGTGCGATCAAGGGTGATATTGATGTACGGGGGCCGGTCATCCTGGATACATCAGCAATCGTAATGGGTGATATTAAATCCAAATCCGTGCAAATCAATAATGGTGCCGTGATAGAAGGTATGTGTTCACAGTGTTATGCTGAAGTGAACCCCACATCGTTCTTTGAAGAACTGAAAAAGATGAAATAAGGGGGCATGGATATGCGGAGGATTTTACTGAAACTAAGCGGAGAGGCCTTGGCAGGGGAAAAGAAGACAGGTTTTGATGAGGATACTGTCAGGGGAGTGGCGCTTCAGGTACGGCAGTTAATAGATGACGGCATCCAGGTAGGCATAGTTACCGGAGGTGGAAATTTCTGGCGGGGCAGAACCAGCGAAAGAATGGACAGGACAAAGTCAGATCAGATCGGGATGCTTGCTACGGTCATGAATTGTATTTACGTATCAGAGATTTTCCGCAGCGCAGGGATGGGAACCGTGGTGCTGACTCCATTTACATGCGGCTCATTTACGGAACTTTTTTCAAAAGACAAGGCCAATGAATATTTTGAAAAAGGAATGGTGGTGTTTTTTGCCGGTGGAACAGGACATCCTTATTTTTCCACGGATACTGGCGTGGTGCTTAGGGCGGTTGAAGTGGAAGCGGATGTGATCCTGCTTGCCAAGTCTATTGACGGGGTATATGACAGCGATCCGAAAATGAACCCGGATGCAAAAAAATACGATGAGGTCAGCATTGATCAGGTGATTGCGGGAAATCTTCAGGTAGTGGACATGACCGCTTCCATTCTTGCAAGGGATAACAAAGTGCCTATGTGGGTATTTGGTTTAAATGAAGAGAACAGTATTGTGAATACCGTTAAAGGAAATTTCAGCGGAACAAAGGTGACAGTATAAAACGGATTTCGGAAAGGCATGGTTAGTGAAATGGATGAGAGATTAAAAGTATATGATGATAAAATGAAAAAGACTTACGAGCACTTGGAGAATGATTATTTAGGAATCAGGGCAGGGCGCGCTAATCCTCATGTGTTGGATAAGCTGCGTGTGGATTATTACGGAACGCCGACGCCGATCCAGCAAGTAGGGAATGTGACTATACCGGAAGCGAGGATGATTCAGATTGCACCCTGGGAGAAAACGCTGATTAAAAGTATAGAAAAAGCAATCCTTGCTTCGGACATTGGGATTACGCCATCTAATGACGGGGCAGTGATCAGGCTGGTATTTCCGGAGCTTACAGAGGAACGCAGAAAAGATCTGGTAAAGGATATTAAGAAAAAGGCAGAAGAATGCAAGGTAGCGGTCCGTAATATCAGGAGGGATGGCAATGATGCATTTAAAAAGCTTGCAAAGGCGGAGGTTTCTGAAGACGAAATAAAAGAGCTTACAGATAACCTTCAGAAAATGACAGATAAATATATTAAGGATGTTGACAAGCTGATGGAAGAAAAGTCAAAAGAGATCCTTACGGTATAAACGGTGACGAGGAAGGGGCATACGATCAGGTTTGGGTCGTTGCCCTTTTGTCACGTTCAGAATCAAACGGGCTTTGAAAAGCGATAAGAAAGGTGTATAATCATGTCAGGAGAAAAAGAGCTTAAAATGCCTAAGCATGTGGCGATTATTTTGGATGGAAACGGCAGATGGGCGAAAAGCAAGGGAATGCCAAGGAATTACGGCCATGTACAGGGCGCAAAGAATGTGGAAGTCATCTGTGAGGAAGCATATAAGATGGGGATCCAGTATCTTACCGTGTATGCATTCAGTACGGAGAACTGGAACAGACCGAAAGATGAAGTGGATGCCTTGATGAAACTTCTGCGCAATTATATGAAGACCTGTCTTGCCACAGCAAAGAAAAATCGTATGTGTGTCAGGGTGATCGGGGATAAATCCGGTCTGGATGAGGATATCAGAAGCAGGATTGCACAGTTGGAGGAGTCCACGAAAGATAATGACGGTCTTCATTTCCAGATCGCATTAAATTACGGCGGCAGGGATGAGATTGTCCGTATGGTGAAAAAGGTTGCAGGAAAGGTTAAGGAGGGAGAGATTTCCTTAGAAGAAGTAACTCAGGAGTATGTGTCAGATATGCTGGATACTTGCGGGCTTCCGGAACCGGATCTGCTCATCCGGACCTGTAATGAACAGAGGATATCTAATTTTTTATTGTGGCAGCTGGCTTATACAGAGTTTTATTTTACACCGGCAGCCTGGCCGGATTTTACAAAGGAAGAATTGATTAAGGCCGTGGAAGCATATAATCATAGAGACAGGAGATACGGCCTTGTAAAGGAGGAGTAAGGTATGTTTTGGACCAGGCTCATGAGCAGTGCGATTCTCGTGGTGCTTGCATTGCTCTTCATTTTAACAGGAGGGTATTTGCTGGCTGCAGTGCTGCTCTTTTTGGCGCTTACGGCATTCCATGAACTGATGAAAGCTTGTAAATTGACCGGAAAAGCAGGGAAAACGGACAGACTGGAGGTTATTGGCTATGCAGGGATCATCATATATTACCTGTTGATGGTTTTTTCAAAAGAGAGAGAATATTTATTTCTTATGCTGATCGTTATGTTAGCGGCTTTTATGTTCCTTTATGTGTTTGCGTTTCCGAGTTACCGTGCGGAGCAGATAATGTGTGCTTTTTTTTGTGTGGCTTATGCGCCGGTTATGCTTTCTTTCATTTATCTGGTGAGGGAGCTTCCCCATGGCATTTATACGGTGTGGATGATTTTTATCAGTTCCTGGATTTGTGATACCTGTGCATATGCGGTAGGGATGATGTTTGGAAAACACAAGCTTGCGCCGGTATTAAGTCCCAAAAAATCCATTGAAGGCGCCATAGGCGGGATTGTGGGATCGGCGGTCGTAGGGGCATTATATGCTCATTTTGTCGTGGAATCAGTGATCAGTGACCAGAATGTTCTGTGGGCATTTGTTTTGATCAGCGCTGTAGGGGCAGTTATTTCCCAGGTTGGAGATCTGGCGGCTTCCGCAATCAAGAGGAATCATGAGATCAAGGATTACGGTAAGCTGATCCCGGGCCATGGCGGGGTGATGGATCGTTTTGACAGTGTTATTTTTACGGCACCGATGATCTATTTTTTAACATTGTTACTGATACACGGATAGGCGCCGCAGGGGGATAAGTTTGGAAGTTAACTTCCAAACTTTCTATTGGCGCAGTATCGCAAGATATGCTTGCGATATGCAGGGGGATAAGAATGAAGAAAATCGGAATTTTAGGATCGACAGGTTCGATTGGAACACAGACGTTGGAAATTGTAAGAAACAATAAGGATCTTCAGGTTACAGCTCTGGCGGCAGGCAGAAACACGGGAAAGATGGAGGAGCAGATTCGGGAGTTTCAGCCTAAATTGGCTGTGATGTGGGGCGAAGAAGAAGCAAAAGAGCTAAGAGAGAGGGTTTCCGATACAGGTACACGGGTTTTAAGCGGCATGGAAGGGCTTTTGGAACTGGCTGTGGAAACGGAGATGGAGGTTTTGGTTACGGCAATTGTGGGCATGATAGGGATAAGGCCAACAATTGCTGCCATCGAAGCGGGAAAGACCATTGCCCTTGCCAATAAAGAGACTTTAGTCACTGCTGGGCATATTATTATGCCTTTAGCGGCAAAAATGCAGGTGCCGATCCTGCCGGTGGACAGCGAGCATAGTGCAATCTTTCAGTCTATGCATGGGGAAAATAGAAAGTGGGTCAGTAAGATACTGCTGACTGCGTCCGGAGGCCCATTCCGGGGAAAAAAGCGCAAGGATCTTTCTGATATTACGGTGGAGGACGCCTTAAAGCACCCAAATTGGTCCATGGGAAGGAAAATTACAGTGGATTCTTCCACACTGGTAAATAAAGGGTTGGAGGTTATCGAGGCAAAATGGCTGTTTGGCGTTGAGCCGTCTGATATCCAGGTGGTGGTACATCCTCAAAGCATTATCCACTCTATGGTGGAATATGTGGACGGGGGGATCATGGCGCAGCTTGGTACGCCGGATATGAAGCTACCAATCCAGTATGCGCTGTTTTATCCGGACAGAAGACCGATGAATGGAAAAAGGGTAGATTTTTTTAGTCTGGGTTCAATTACCTTTGAAGAACCGGATGTGGAAACTTTTAAGGGGCTTTCTATGGCATATGAGGCAGCTGCCGCCGGAGGAAGCATGCCTACGGTGTTTAATGCGGCAAATGAAAAAGCAGTGGCCTTGTTTTTGGACAGGAAGATCTGCTTTCTGGAAATATACGATCTTATACAAGGGGCGATGGAACATCATCAGGTGATTGAAAACCCGTCCGTGGAGCAGATCCTTGAAGCAGAAGCGGAAGCTTATGAATATATCATGCGGTTGGCGCAGTGAAGTGTTATTAGTATACATTGTCACAGGAGGTTGGTAGATTGGTAGTTTCAATACTTTTATTTTTGCTTATTTTCTTTGTTGTGGTCATATCCCATGAATTTGGACATTTTATCATTGCAAAGAAAAATGGAATCCATGTGGTGGAATTTTTTATCGGCATGGGTCCATCTTTATTGTCTTTTACCAAAGGAGACACGAAATATTCTTTGAAGCTTTTCCCGATAGGAGGAGCTTGTGTATTTGAAGCGGAAGACGGGCTTGCCGCAAAGGAAGGGGAGCTGTCGGAAGGGGCATTTCCCAATGCGCCGGTATGGTCCAGGGTCGCAACCATCTTTGCGGGGCCGCTTTTCAATTTTCTTACTGCTTATGTCATGGCGCTGATCATTGTCTCAAGCTGCGGGGTGACGCTTCCGGCAGTTCATTCGGTGAACGAGGGCAGCAGTGCTCAGGAGGCCGGAATGAAAGCCGGCGATATGATAGTTAAGATTAATGGAAAAAGTACCCACTTAAGCGGGGAAGTTTCGCTGATTTCCCAGTTGAACAGGAAAGGTGAACCGCTTGAAATTGTTTATACAAGGGATGGGGAGAAACACACCACCGTGATCAATCCGTATTATGACGAAGCAGACGGGCGTTATTATATGGGAATCGGAGTGGGGGCATATCTAAAATGCAATGTACCGCAGACTTTTCAGTATGCTTTTTATACCATGAAGTTTTATGTGGAATCAACATTTAAGAGTCTTCAAATGCTGGTGACAGGGCAGCTTTCCAAAGATGATGTTTCCGGTCCTGTGGGGATCGTAAAGATGGTGGATGAAGTTTACGACACGGTAAAGCCTTACGGGATTTTAGACATTGTCCTTAATATGATCAATATTGCGTTGCTCCTTTCCGTGAACCTGGGTATTGTAAATCTGCTCCCGCTTCCGGCACTTGACGGAGGGCGTTTGGTATTTTTGCTGATAGAGGCGGTCCGCGGCAAACCGGTTCCGCCGGAGAAGGAAGGAATGGTACATTTAGCGGGAATGATGGCTTTAATGGTGTTGATGGTGCTTGTACTATTTAATGATATAACGAAATTTTTTGGATGAAAATAAATTTTTAAAGTAAAACTATTGTGCAGAATTAACGAAATTGCTTTTTTGGTAATTATGTACAATAGTTTTTTTCTTACAAAAGAAGTAAAATAAAATCATTCTATATTTCTGGATTTCAAATGCAGGCATCGCTGCGGTTTTCAGGCTGAAAGAATTAAGTGGAAAATAAGGAAAGGATGGAGAGGGTGGTAAAAAATTGAAATATTTATCCGGTTTTTACTGGGAACGGGGAAGGAGTAAGGCCAATCAGGACTCCATTGTTTTACAGCAGGTGGTGACTGACTATGGCAGGATACTTCTGGCGGCGGTATCTGATGGAATAGGCGGGCTATCGGAGGGGGAAAATGCCAGCGGGTATATCGGGGAAAAGATGGTGGAAAATTTTTACAGTCAGCTGATTCCGATTACGGGGAAGCGACGAAAGAAGCATTTGCTCCTAAGAAGCCTGCTGCGGTGTTTCTACCAGATTAGGCAGACATTTATACAGTACGGGCAGGAGCGGGAGATTATGCTTGGCGCAACCGTCTCGTTACTTCTTTTGTGGAAAAGAAATTATTTGATTTTTCATTTGGGAGACAGCCGCATTTACCACTATTGTGGAAAAAAATATAAAATATTAACGACGGATCACTCTGATGGAAAAAATGGCCTGACCAAGTGTTTAGGTTCCTTTCCCTTCCAGAAACCGGATATCCGGTTTGGGAAAATACGCGGGAAATGTGGTTTTTTGTTATGCAGTGACGGATTTTACAGGAAACAGTCCGTAGAAAACCTTGCATTACTATCTCCGGAGCAGGCAGGAGGGGAAGAGCAGATTGAAAGACGGCTTGAGGAAATGGGGCAGGCAGCTCTGCGGCGTGGAGAGAAGGACAACATGTCGGCTGTTTATATTAAAGTATGTTAAAACAGAAAGGAACAGGCGTAATTTGAAAGAAAAAGCATCGACAAAAATTTTACTTCAAAAATATGAGATGATTGGGAAGTTGGGGCAGGGAACTGAAGGGAAGGTTTATCTGGTAAAGGATCTGCATTTAGACAGGTTGGCAGCTGTGAAAGAAAGTACAGGCCCTGTAGCGGCAGAGCAGGAGATTACAGGTGAAGCAAAATTGCTGAAAGAACTGTCACATCCCGGGCTTCCTGTAGTATATGATTATTTTCAGGAAGAGGACAAGACTTATCTGGTTATGGAATATGTGGAAGGGATCACATTAAGGGTTTATCTGCAAAAAAATAGAACCGTACCAATCCGGCAGGCTCTGCAATGGGTGATTTTGTTGTGTGACGTGCTGGCTTATTTGCATGGAAGGGGGCAGGCTGTGATTTACCGTGACTTGAAACCGGAAAATATCATGATACAGCCGGACGGCAGCCTGAAGCTGGTGGATTTAGGCGGTGCCATGCGCTATGCCTGCAGACATAGAGGTGAAGGGAACCTGGCAGGAACGCCTGGCTACTGCCCTCCGGAACAGTGGAAGGAAAAAAAAGGGGATAAGACATGGGATGTGTATGCCTTAAGCGCAGTGTTCCATGAAATGCTTACAGGTATTAATCCGGCAAAGCAATCCTGCGTTCGTCTGCCAATCCGGCAGTATGACTGCAGTCTGCCCCGGGGCTTGGAAAAGGTGATCGAGACAGGAACCAGTGAAAAGAAAGCAGATCGCTACCAGACGGTGGAAGAATTAAAAGAGGCACTTTTGTCATACAATAAACAGGATTGGCGCAAGAAGGCATTATGGAAGATGAAAGAACTTCTTGTGATTCTTTTCTTTTTGGCAGCAGGAGTGGCCGTCCTTTGGCCTTTGCATAAAGGAGTGGCGGAAAGTGATATTCCGTTCCCTTTTTTGAATGGTCCGTTAGCGTTAGCCGGTCTTGCAGTACTTTTAAAGAAAATCTGGTTTGGAAGGAGGAAGGAGCAGAACCATCTTAGAAAGCAAGAAAAAAATGTATGGCTTACGGAAAAGAAATTTTCAGGGCTGTATGTTATTATAATTTTCTTCCTTGGCAGTGGCCTGGGAGGGGCTTTGTGGGAAATGACATCAGCAAGGTGGGCCCCCTGCTGCCCTTGGAGGGGGAATAAAGCCTATGCCAGTGAGAGCGAAGGAAAATTGTGGGTGGAAATGCGGGATGACAAAGGAAGAAAGATGCTGCTTAAGGAAGGGGCTGTTTATGTGCCGGAGGAATGTATACGTTTTGAAATTCCGGCGGACAGGCTCCCACAGGAGGAAATTAGACTGCAGATGGTGGCGGAGGGGGAGGAGGGAGGTGTGTACGTAAGCAGAATTTTTCTAATCGGAGGAAGGAATGAATAAAAATAAACTAAATACAATTGAATACATATCATTTTTGTGATAAAATGTGACCAGATTCATAGATGAAACACGTAGACTTTATTTTTTACCAGTGATATACTAATCATACAGGAGGATTGTAAATGACAGATAGCAAAAAGCTTGATTTATTACTTGAGAAAGTAACGGGGATTGAAAAAGATGTGTCGGAATTGAAGAAAGACATGGTAGAAGTGAAAGCGGATACCGTGGAGCTTAAAAAGGATGTGTCGGAATTGAAGAAAGACATGGTAGAAGTGAAAGCGGATATCGTGGAGCTTAAAAAGGATGTGTCGGAGCTAAAGAAAGATGTGTCAGAACTTAAAAAAGACGTTACGGTATTGAAGGAAGAGGTAAGGGTAATGAAAGGTGAGATCATTCATTTACATCGATATAGTGACCTGATTCTTGATGAGGTTGAAAGGGTGCATAGCATTTTGGACATGCACAAAGCAGATAAAAGGGTACATACAGCATAATTAAGCAGGAGGTATAAAGCGCATATGACGAGAGAAAGTACAAGGGTGATCCATATAGGGGATAGGGTGATCGGGGGAGGAAACCCGATCCTGATCCAGTCCATGACAAATACAAAAACGGAAGATGTGGAAGCTACGGTAAGGCAGATCCATCAGTTGGAAGCGGCGGGCTGTGAGATCATTCGCTGTACTGTGCCGACGATGGAAGCGGCCAGGGCACTTTTTGAGATCAAACGGCAGATTTCGGTTCCTCTTGTGGCGGATATCCACTTTGACCATAAGATGGCGATTGCCGCCATAGAAAACGGTGCCGATAAGATAAGGATCAATCCCGGGAATATAGGTGGGAAGGATAAATTAGCGGCAGTTGTAGCGGCGGCAAAAGAAAGAAATATTCCAATCCGCGTGGGAGTAAACAGCGGTTCTCTTGAAAAGGAGCTGGTGGAGAAATATCATGGCGTTACGGCCCAGGGGATAGTAGAAAGCGCTTTGAACAAAGTGCATATGATAGAGGAACTCGGTTATGAAAATATGGTTATCAGCATTAAGTCTTCTGACGTGCTCATGTGTGTCCGGGCTCACGAGATTCTTGCCGAAAAGACAGACTATCCGCTTCACGTAGGGATTACGGAGGCTGGAACAATCATCAGTGGAAATATCAAGTCTTCCATAGGGCTTGCCCTGATTTTAAATCAGGGGATTGGGGATACTATCCGCGTATCCCTGACCGGTGACCCGGTGGAGGAAATTAAGTCGGCAAAATTGATTCTGCGGACTCTGGGGCTTAGAAAGGGAGGAATCGAGGTGATATCCTGTCCGACCTGCGGCCGGACGAAAATTGATCTGATCAGCCTTGCTAATCAGGTGGAGACTATGGCAGCGAAGTATCCCCTTGATATAAAAGTGGCAGTGATGGGGTGTGCTGTCAATGGCCCGGGAGAAGCAAAAGAAGCGGATATCGGCATTGCAGGTGGAATTGGGGAAGGGCTTCTTATTAAAAAGGGTGAAATCATAAAAAAAATTCCGGAAGATCAGCTTCTGGCCGTCTTAGAAGATGAGTTAAAGAACTGGGGCGGGCAGGCCTGATGCCGGAAACAGCAGAGGATATACATAGATGGCGAAGCAATTTTTTGAAGTATTTCCGGCCCTTAAGCTGGATGCAAAAGTCAGGGATATTTTTGAACAGGTAACAGTGGAAAAGGTCTCTGCAACGAAGCAAAGAGACCTGATCCGCGTTACCATTGTAAGTGATTACCTGATTCAGAAGGATATGGTCTTCCGGGTGGAAAAGGATATCAAAAAGCAGCTTTTTGCGGCCCATGAGGTGACGGTAAAGCTTTATGAGAAATTTCATCTTTCGGAGCAATATAATCCGGAAAAGCTGATGGACGCATATAAAGACAGCATTCTTTTGGAACTTCGTGGCTACAGTCCGATAGAGTACAATCTGTTTAAGGGTGCTAAAATAGAATTTCCGAGGGAAGGGGAAATGGTTCTCTTAGTTGAGGACTCTGTTCCGGCACGCAGCAAGGCTGATGAATTGAAACGGATTATGGAAAAAATTTTTACGGAGCGGTGCGGCCTTCCGGTTTCCTGTCAGATGGAATACGTAGAAAAGAAAGAAGGCGGCAGGAAAGAAGAAGACGATATCAAGATTGCCCGTCAGATCCAGGAGATTACGGTAAGGGCGTTTGGAAGCAGCCTGCCCCGGACAAAAGAGGTACCAGAAAATGTGGAAACTGACGGGGCTCTTGCGGATGCTGCCCGGATGGATCAGGTTTCAGCAAAGGAACCTTTGACAGATACTGTTTTGGCAGGAGGACTTTCCAGGGAAAATAATAACGGGCAGACTGGGAAAGTCACCAAACTTCAAAAAGGCGGATCAGGTTCTGGCGGCGAAAAGAAGAATTTCCGAAAAGGGGATCTGGGAAAAGGCGGGCGGAGTGACTATAAACGGGCCGTGAAACGTTCCGATAACCCGGATGTGATCTATGGAAGAGATTTTGAAGAGGAAGCAATGCCCATAGAGGATATCATCGGCGAGATGGGCGAGGTGGTGATCCGAGGGAAGATCATTAATTATGATTCCAGAGAAATCAGGAATGAAAGAACAATCCTGATCTTTGATGTGACGGACTTTACGGATACGATGACGATCAAGCTTTTTGCCCGCAATGAGCAGGTTACGGAGCTGACGGAAGGGATTAAAAAAGGCGCTTTTGTAAAGCTTAAGGGTCTGACCACCATTGATAAATTTGACAATGAGCTTACTATTGGTTCTCTGGTCGGAGTAAAGAAAATACCGGATTTTACCAGTTCCAGGAGCGATAATAGTGCAAGGAAGCGGGTGGAGCTTCATTGTCATACAAAGATGAGTGATATGGACGGCGTTTCCGAGGCGAAGGATATTGTGAAGCGTGCCTTTCAGTGGGGCCACCCGGCCATTGCCATAACGGATCATGGAGTGGTGCAGGCGTTCCCGGATGCTAACCATGTATGGGAAGACCTTTGGAAAGCAGAAAAGGGAAAACGAAAGGAAGCGGGGGATGGGAACCCTGACAAGCAGAATTTCTTTAAGATCATCTATGGCATGGAGGCTTATCTTGTAGATGATTTGCATGAGATTGTGACCGGGGAGTGTGGACAGGATTTTGATGTGGATTTTGTGGTGTTTGATATCGAGACCACCGGATTTTCCCCGGTGAAAAACCGGATCATTGAGATTGGGGCGGTGAAGGTCTCCGGCGGACAGATTAGTGGCCGTTTTTCCTCTTTTGTGAACCCGGACGTTCCCATTCCTTTTGAGATAGAAAAGCTTACAGGAATCAATGACGCCATGGTCATTGATGCTCCTTTTATTGAGACGGTGCTGCCAGATTTTTTGGCATTTTGCGGCGATGCCGTGCTGGTTGCCCACAACGCAAATTTTGACATGAGCTTTATCATGGAAAATGCTCAGCGTCAGGGGATCAAACGGGAGTTTACTTATGTGGATACGGTAGGGATTGCAAGGATACTCCTTCCCAATCAGGCGAAGCATACGTTAGACGCAGTGGCAAAATCTATGAATGTTTCTCTGGAAAACCATCACCGTGCGGTGGATGATGCGGAAGCAACGGCAGAGATTTTTGTGAAGTTTATTCCGAAGCTTAAAGAAGCGGGGGCGGATACTTTAGCGAAGCTAAATAAAATGGGGGAAGCCAGTCCGGATATTATTAAAAGACTTCCTTCTTACCATGCAATCATTCTTGCTAAGAATAATATCGGCAGGGAAAATCTCTATACCCTTGTCTCCGAGTCACACCTTACTTATTACAGCAAAAGGCCCCGGGTGCCTAAAAGCCTTCTGTTAAAGCACAGGGAAGGTCTGATCTTGGGCAGCGCCTGTGAGGCAGGGGAGCTTTACCGGGCACTTTTGGACGGGAAGCCGGAGCTTGAAATAGCTAGGCTTGTGAACTTTTATGATTATTTGGAGATACAGCCCTTAGGGAATAACAAATTCATGATCGAATCGGAACGGATATCCGAGATCAACAGTATGGAAGATATCAAGGATATGAACCGGAGGATTGTGGAATTGGGGGAAGAATTTAATAAACCGGTAGTGGCTACCTGCGATGTGCATTTCATAGACCCGGAAGATGAGGTGTACCGGCGGATCATTATGGCAGGGAAAGGGTTTGCGGATGCAGAAGACCAGGCACCGTTATATTTTCGGACCACGGAGGAAATGCTGGAGGAATTTTCTTATCTTGGGAGTGATAAGGCGGAAGAAGTGGTGATCACCAATACCAATAAGATTGCGGATCAGATTGACGTGATGGCGCCAGTGCGGCCGGATAAATGCCCGCCGGTGATTCCGGAAAGCGACAAGACCCTTAAGGAAATCTGTTATAGTAAGGCACATGAACTGTATGGGGAAGAGTTGCCGCCCATCGTTAAAGAGCGTCTGGAAAAGGAACTTCATTCCATTATAGGGAATGGTTTTGCCGTGATGTATATCATTGCTCAAAAACTGGTGTGGAAGTCGGTGGAGGACGGCTACCTGGTGGGATCGCGTGGTTCGGTGGGCTCTTCGCTGGTGGCTTTTATGGCAGGGATCACGGAAGTAAATTCCTTAAGTGCCCATTATCGATGCCCTAAATGCAGATACTATGATTTTGATTCCCCGGAGGTAAGGGCTTTTTCGGGGAATGCGGGCTGCGATATGCCGGATAAGGAGTGTCCGGTATGCGGCGCGCCCCTTATCAAAGACGGGTTTGATATCCCGTTTGAGACCTTTCTTGGGTTTAAAGGGGACAAGGAGCCGGATATCGACCTGAACTTTTCCGGTGAATACCAGAGTAAAGCTCATAAATATACGGAAGTGATCTTTGGCGCAGGGCAGACATACCGTGCAGGAACTATAGCAACCCTGGCGGATAAGACTGCTTTCGGTTATGTGAAGAATTATTATGAGGAGCGGGGAAACCGGAAGCGTACATGCGAGATCAATCGGATCGTAGGGGGATGCACCGGGATCAGGAGAAGTACCGGACAGCATCCGGGAGGAATTATAGTTCTTCCGGTAGGGGAAGATATCAATTCCTTTACTCCGGTACAGCATCCGGCTAATGATATGACAACGGATATTGTGACCACTCATTTTGATTATCACTCCATTGACCACAACCTGTTAAAGCTGGATATTCTCGGGCACGATGACCCGACCATGATCCGTATGCTGCAGGATCTGACAGGCATTGACCCTACAAAGATACCGTTAGATGATAAAGGGGTCATGTCTTTATTCCAGAATACATCCGCTCTTGGGATCACGCCGGAGCAGATTGACGGCTGCCCCCTGGGGTCTTTGGGAATACCGGAGTTTGGAACAGAGTTTGTCATCCAAATGCTTCTTGACACCAAACCCCAGAGTTTGTCTGACCTGATTCGAATTTCCGGACTTGGACATGGTACGGATGTGTGGCTTGGGAATGCCCAGACATTGATTGCGGAGGGGAAAGCTAATATCTCCGGCTGCATCTGCTGCCGTGATGATATTATGATCTATCTGATCCACAAAGGGGTAGACAGCGCTCTTTCTTTTACCATTATGGAGAGTGTGCGTAAAGGGAAAGGATTAAAGGAGGAGTGGGAGAAGGAAATGACCGCCCACGATGTGCCGGATTGGTATATCTGGTCCTGTAAAAAGATCAAATACATGTTCCCGAAAGCCCATGCGGCGGCTTATGTGATGATGGCCTGGCGGATTGCTTATTGTAAGATCAACTATCCCCTTGCTTATTATGCCTCTTACTTTTCCATCCGGGCATCGGCATTTTCTTATGAGCTGATGTGCCAGGGGCAGCAACATTTGGAAAATGTGATGGCGGATTATAAGAGGAGGGCGGACGTTTTGTCTAAAAAGGAACAGGACTCCTTTAAAGATATGAAGATTGTGCAGGAAATGTATGCCAGAGGATTTGATTTTGTTCCGATTGATATTTTTTCTGCCCATTCCAGAAATTTTCAGATTGTTGATGGCAAACTGATGCCTTCTCTAAACAGTATTGACGGGTTGGGAGAAAAGGCGGCGGATGCCATAGTGGAGGCGGCGAAAGATGGCCCGTTCCTTTCCAAGGACGATTTCAGGCAAAGGACGAAAACTTCTAAGACCGTGGTGGATATGATGGACAATCTAAACCTTTTAGGGAATTTGCCGGAGTCTAACCAGATCAGTTTGTTTGATTTTGTGTCGTGAGGAAAGAAGAGAGAAGGATGTACCGATTTGTAATATGCGATGATGAATCAGCGGATTTGCTTTATATACGAAGCAGGGTCAGCGAGTGGGCCAAAACGCAATGTCTGGAAGTGGATGTGGAAGAGTTTCCATTGGTATATGGATGCAAAATGGTGTATGCTGTTCCTCCCGCTTATGGAAGATCCGAAAGTTCAGGACAGGCAGGAGAAGCTTTTGACAGGGAAAGGGTGTTGGAATGCCTGCAAAAAGCAGGGCTTGCGGAAATGACGGAAAAACTGCCAAAAGGGATCGATACCAATATAGGAAAAGATTTTGAGGAGGACGGGATATGGATTTCCGGTAGCGGAGTATGAAATCTATTCAAAGTTCAATGAGATCGTGGGAGACCGGACCGCGGTCTATATCATCCACAGACTTTCTTCCTGCCGGTTTTGCGATGAGATACTGGTCTTCCATGAAGGGAAAATGATCCAGCAGGGAAGCCATGAAGAGCTTTTGGCAAAGCCGGAAGGAAAATATGCGCAGCTTTGGGATGCACAGGCAAAATATTATACATGAAATCGAAAATCCCATTGAAAAAAATCCTGTTTTGTGTATAATGATATGGACGGCGCAAAAAAGGATTTATGAGATAAGAGGATTGAAACATGATCAGTGCAAACAATGTGACTTACCGTGTAGGGAAGAAAGCTTTATTTGAGGATGTAAACATTAAATTTACGGAAGGGAACTGCTACGGGCTTATCGGTGCAAACGGTGCAGGGAAATCCACCTTCTTAAAGATTTTATCCGGTCAGTTAGAAACCACCAAGGGGGATATTGTGATCACCCCGGGGCAGCGCCTTTCCGTGTTGGAACAGGATCATTTTAAATATGACACTTATTCTGTGATGGATACGGTCATCATGGGTAATGAGCGGCTTTATCAGATTATGAAGGAAAAGGACGCCATTTATGCCAAGGAAGATTTCACGGACGAGGACGGGATAAGGGCCAGTGAGCTGGAAGGGGAATTTGCGGAGATGGACGGCTGGGAAGCGGAGTCCAACGCTGCAATGCTTTTAAACGGCTTGGGAATTGATACCGCTCTCCATTACAGTGAGATGAAAGATTTAAGCGGTAATGAAAAAGTGAAGGTGCTTCTTGCCAAGGCTCTGTTCGGAAATCCGGATATCATGCTTTTGGATGAGCCTACCAACCATTTGGATTTAGACGCTATTGCATGGCTGGAAGAGTTTTTGATCAATTTTGAAAATACGGTGATCGTGGTATCCCATGATCGTTACTTTTTAAATAAGGTATGTACTCATACGGCGGACATCGACTATGGCAAGATCCAGCTTTATGCAGGGAACTATGATTTCTGGTACGAATCCAGCCAGCTTTTGATCAGGCAGATGAAGGAAGCTAATAAAAAGAAGGAAGAAAAGATCAAGGAACTGCAGGAATTTATTTCCCGTTTCTCGGCAAATGCTTCCAAGTCAAAACAGGCTACTTCCAGAAAGAGAGCACTTGAGAAAATCGAGCTGGACGAGATCAAGCCTTCAAGCAGGAAGTACCCTTATATTGATTTTCGTCCGGAACGTGAAATTGGGAATGAGGTGCTGACGGTAGAAGGGATTTCAAAGACCATAAATGGCGAAAAGGTTTTGGACAATGTGTCTTTTATTTTAGGGCATAATGATAAGGCAGCCTTTGTGGGCAGTAATGAATTTGCAAAGACCACCCTGTTCCAGATACTGATGGGAGAGATGGAGCCGGATGAAGGAACTTATAAATGGGGTGTGACCACTTCTCAGGCATATTTCCCCAAGGACAGCACGACGGAATTTGACAGTGACCTGACCATTGCGGACTGGCTCACCGGCTATTCTCCGGTTAAGGACGTGACTTATGTGCGCGGTTTTCTTGGCAGGATGTTGTTTGCCGGCGAAGACGGTGTGAAAAAGGTAAAGGTGCTCTCTGGTGGTGAGAAGGTACGCTGTCTGCTATCTAAAATGATGATCAGCGGCGCAAACTGCCTGATACTGGATGAGCCTACCAACCATCTGGACATGGAAGCGATCACGGCTTTGAACAATGGTCTGATCAAGTTCCCGGGGGTGGCGGTTTTTGCCTGCCATGACCATCAATTTGTCCAGACCACAGCAAATAGAATTATGGAAATTCTGCCTGACGGTACGCTGATTGACAAGATCACCACTTACGATGAATATCTGGAAAGCGACGAAATGGCAAGGAAGCGTACTGTTTACACAAAACAAGCCGGAGAAGATGATAATTAATTATGGACAGGATAGATTTACACACCCATTCTAATAAATCTGACGGAAGCTTATCCCCTGCCGAGCTGGTACGCCATGCAGCCGGTCAGGGGCTTTTGGCCATTGCCCTTACGGACCACGATACCACGGAAGGTATTGACGAGGCCATGGAAGAGGCAGAAAAACTGAATATTGAATTGATTCCGGGGATTGAATTTTCTACCGAATATGAGGGGAAAGATATCCATATCGTAGGCCTTTATATTGATCATCACAGCGAGTATTTTAAGCGGCGTTTGGTCAATTTTGTCAACGGGAGGACGATCCGCAATAAGGAAATGTGCCGCAGGCTGACGGAACACGGTATGCCGGTGGAATATGAGGAGCTGGCGGCGGAGTATCCGGACTGTGTGATCACCCGTTCCCATTTTGCGGGATATTTGCTTCGCCATGGTTATGTGAAAAGCAGGAAGGAAGCGTTTGACCGCTATATCGGTGACGGATGTTCCTGCTTTGTACCAAGAAAAAAGATCACTCCCATGCGGGCAGTGGAAATCATTTTGAAAGCAGGCGGTTTCCCGGTACTTGCCCACCCAGTGCTTTACGGGATGAAAAAGGAATGTTTGGAGCGGCTGGTGGTCCGCTTAAAAGCTATGGGTCTGCAGGGGATAGAGGTGCTTTACAGCACTTATGCGGCGTCTGATGAGAGGGATATGCGCCGTCTTGCTGCAAAGTATGATCTGTGCGTCTGCGGGGGATCGGATTTTCACGGGAAGGCGAAGCCGGGGCTGGAACTTGGCACAGGCTATGGAAATCTTTTTGTGCCGGAAAAGATACTGTGGCGTATCAAAGAAAGAAGAGAGTGGATGAAAGACCATCCGGAAGAATTGCGCCCTCAGAAGATCTTGTTTACCGATTTGGACGGCACGCTGCTTGATGGCAAAAAGCAGATCAGTGATTATACAAGGAAGGTTTTGGCGGACTGGACGGCGGCAGGGCACAAGCTGGTCTTGTGTTCCGGCAGGGATATCAACAGCGTGGCAAATGTGAAGGAATACCTTAAGCTGCCGGATCAGAGTATGTACCTGATCGGCTATAACGGTGGGGAGATTTTTGATTGTGAAAAAAAGGAGACTTTGTACCGGGTAACGGTTTCCATCCCTCAGGTGCGCCATATTATGGAAGTAGCAGGCGAATACCGGATCCACTGTCATGCGTATACTTCTACCCATATCGTATCCCCGGCGGATAATGAGCAGTTTCGGTTTTACCGCAGGGTGATCAAAACGCCAGTAATCTACAGTGAGGATGTGACTGCGGTAATGACGGAAGGCAGCGGTAAGTGTATTGCCGTGGAAATTAAGGATCATGACAGGCTGGAAGCGTTCCGGCAGGCTGTTTTGCCTTGGGCGGAAGAAGAAGGGGTCACGGTACTTTATTCCAATCCCAATTATCTGGAATTTATCCCAGCCGGTTCCGGGAAGGGTGCTTCTGTGTTAAAGCTTTGTGAGATCCTTGGCATTGATCCCTGCTTCAGCGTGGCGGCGGGGGATGAACAGAACGATCTTTCCATGATCGAAGCTTCCGGTATGGGGATTGCAATGGTAAACGGGAATGAGCAGGTTAAAATGGCAGCTACCGTCATTACGCAGGCGGATAACGATCATGACGGGCTGGCAAAGGCACTGGTGGATCTGATATGATGCTGTAAAAGAAATCCCGGCTCTCAATCTGTTAGAAATCGGATATAAGTGCGGTCATCAAAACTTTTTTGGTCTTCTTTGATCAAGCGGACGGTATCAAACAGTTTGCGGCCCTGGGGATCTTTCTTTAGCATTTCTGCCAAAACTTGTTCCGATTGGGCAAGGGTTTGACAAAGCTGGGGATATCCGTCAGAGGCAAGCACGATTTCGTGGACGGAAAGGTCCAGAGGTATTGTTTGGATCAGTGATTCTGGAATAGGCGTTCCGTTCAGGACAGAATATCCATAGTCTGTTGCGGTAGAATTAGCAAACCTGATTGTTTGGATCATCCAGGGAAACAGTACATCCAGAATCTTGGCTTCGTGTTCGGAGGGTAGAAAATTCCCGTCTCGCTGTTGAAGCTCTTCGAGAATCAGGTTTCTCATTTCACAAATGATCCGATCACTTTTTTTAGAGTTTTTGTATTCTTTTCCATCTACGAGGACCTGGCAGTCTCCAATCTGCCAGATGGTCCGACGGTGTTTGGAGTAAAGGGCGCAGACTGCTTGTAATCCTTTTTCTTGGCGTTCCTGTTCAGGGAAATTGATTTTTTTGTAGCAATCGCTATAAGCAGAATTTACAGCAGCTATAAAATCAGAAAGATCCGCATCCGCAGGAAGAGTCTGTAAGGCTGCGTCGATCAATTCAGCAGCTATTTTGCCGGTGGTTTTCCCTTGATACCGAAAAGTTGTTTTAGAGGATACACCATCAATGACAGCGATAAAGTTCTCAGAGCGGAACAGTGCGTCTTCGCACCGTTCCTTATCAAATTTTCCAATGCACAGAGATTCCAGAACTTTCATGTTTTTTCTCCTTATATCAAAATTTTTACCTTTTCCATTTTAGTCAAATTGTTCCGGGCAGATCTGGGAAAGGGCATATTTGCTACGCCGCTCCGGGGAACGGTTGATCCATCCGCCATGGGTGAAGTCAGGAACCGGAATGGGCATGCTGCCGGCAGCAATGGAGGCCTCGGATAAGTAAGTAATAGACATCCACAGGGCAGTATCGTATACGTCAATAGGTGGTGTACCGTTGCGTATGCTGTCGATAAAGGCACACATAACCAGATAATCCATGTCATTGTGTCCCACCTTTTCAAAACCTTTGGCAGTATATTCCTTCCAAAGAGGGTGCCGATATGTTTCTTTATATTCAGATAAAGGTGTCCATTCATGTTCACCGTCGGGATTAGAAACCTCCTGCATGGTATCCGGTTCTATGAAAACAGAGTTCCTTTCTTCTAACCAGATGCCGCACGTTCCCTGGATCCTGCCGTCTCTGGAATAAGGACGGGGGAGACTGCAGCCATGAGTCAGAGAGATGGTTTCACCATTAATGCATTTTAACAGAGAAATCACCACATCTCCTTCCCGCCACTGTGCGTTTGCCAGTTCCGGAACATTTCCGCGGTTGCGGCGCGCCCAATGGTGCAGCCCACATGCCTTAGATGCCATAGATACGATGGAAAGGATGCGGTTTCCACGGTTCAGGCCAAGGAGTTTGGCAATAGGTCCTAATTGATGGGTAGGATAGAGGTCGCCGTTGCGATGGAGAAAGTTTGGCATCCGTCCATGCTTTCTTTCACCGCCCGTAACAATCTGTTCCCGAAGGTCGTGCTCGTATCCTCCGGCTGCGTGTACGATTTCTCCAAATAGACCTTTCTGTGCCATGTGAAAAACAGTAAGTTCATTATCACCGTAACAGCAATTTTCCAGAAGCATACAAAACTTGCCGGTGGCTTCACTGGTTTTGATCAGGTCCCAACAATCCTGCTCGCAGGCAGCACCGCCAACTTCCAGACCTACATGTACGCCTGCGCGCATGGCATCTAAAGCAATCGGAACATGGGTTGTCCAGGTGGTGCTGATGATGACTGCGTCCAAAGGCTGCTTAAGCAGTTCATGGTAATCTCCGGTGGAAAAAGGGGCATTCAGGCCTCTTTCACTGCAGAGAGTAAGAAATCGCTCTACACGCTCAGGGTAAGTATCGCAGACTGCTGCAATTTCTACCCCTTCAATTGCAATGATGCTTGGTAGTAACACAACACCACGGGCACCAAGACCGATAATGCCCAGTTTTACTGTTTTCATAAAATAAGTCCTCCTGATAGGGTATTTTAACAACAGGCATCTGGTCCTGGCTTGCTTGGCGATGAACCGAGATGCCTGTTATGTTTTACATTAGAACAGCTGGCAAAGCATGGTGCTCACTGTTTTATAAGGTTTACGGACAGGGAGATCAATTATCGCCCATTTCCTGTACAAATCTGTCATATTGAGCCTGCTTTACAGCCTGGATTTTTTCAACGCTCAAATCCTTAGCGTTTTGTACGTAAGTATCCCATTCGGTTTCTACATCTGCTGTACCGACCACAAACCTTCCTGCCATTTCATAAATATAAGTTTTTAAGTCAGCGTTAAGACCGGAAATACTGTCACTTTCTTCTGCTGTTTCTGCCGGAAGAGTTAAACCGGGAACCGCAAAGGGTTTGGTCTGGTCGGTATATTGCAGAATTGCCTGCGCCGTGTCTTCCGGGTAGGTTGCCAACAGAGCTGCCTCGCGGGCTTCCAGCTTGATGGTAGGACCGTCTATCCAGCATCCATAAGTTTCCAAAACCTCCTTTGGGGATTTCCCGTCAGGGTCATTTAAAACTGCATCGGTGAAGGTATAAGTGCCATCTGCATTTTTAGTGTAGGTTTCACCTTCAATACCAAAGTTTAATAATTCAGCGCCTTCATCACTGAGCAGATAATTGATAAATGCCACTGCAATTTCAGGATTCTGGCAGGAAGAAGTTACCATATAGCCGTCTACTGCCATATCGCCGATTACTTCGGTGGATTGCGTGTGAGGACCTTTAGGCACAACAACCGGGATTAATACTGCATCTTCCACACCGTTTGCCCTAAGGGTTGCTTCCAAGGTAGGAATCTGAGAAGGATTAGCGGTAAAGGCACCGACTTCATTGCGGGCTACCTTTTCAAACATCTTGCTTTCATCACCTAGTGTCAAAAATTCGGGATCGATCAACCCGGATTCATACATTTTATTCATCCAGGTAAACCATTCTCTGGCATTGTCGCTGATGTATTCATACTGCATCTGTCCGTTTTCATCAGGATACCAGCCGCTGGATTGGATCATATGCAATCCCCAGGCATTTCCCCAATAGGTGGTATACCAGACACTGCCGCCTGCAGAATAGGGAACTTCATCGGATGGATCGCCGTTGCCATTGGCATCCTGCTCTTTAAAAGCAGTCAGGACAGTTTCCCACTCTTCAATGGTAGTAGGTACTTCCAGATTGAGTCTGTCAAGCCAGTCCTTGCGGATGATAAATCCGTAGGGAGAAAAATAAGCAGCTTCATTCATGGAATTGATAGAATACACATGTCCTTCAGAGGAAGTCAGAGCCCTTACGCGGGGGAATTTTTTATAAGCAGCTAAAATGGCATCGCCATTTTCTTCAATGTACTGCTCCAACGGAAGGATTACGCCTTCGCTTCCAAGTTCTGCCAGTTTCAATCCGTTAGGCAGAAGCATGATGTCAGGCAGGTTTGCACCGCTTGCAGTTACACGCAGTTTCATGACTTCCGTATATTGTGCAGCAGCTGTTACATCCCAGTTGATTTTTACGTTAGTACGTTTTTCGATTTCCTGCCATACAGGAAGATTTGCTGACAGGCTTGCAGAGCCCAGATCTGCACATGCAATTGTTAATTCTACGGGTTCAGCCAATGGAAATGTGATCTTAGAGCTGGAATCCGCTTGCGAATCTGCATTTGCATTGGAGCTGTCCGGTTGTACCGGCGTTTCTTCCTGCGCCGGAGCAGGTGTGTTGTCAGCTTCGTTGGATTTGTTTCCACAGGCTGATAAACCAAACGCCATAATGACTGCAAGTGAGAAAGCAGTGGCTTTTTTGAAAACCTGTTTAACATTGTTTTTCTTCTTCATTAAGTTTCCTCCTTTTATGTTTGTGGTTTTATTCTAGCAAGGTTTTTTCTATTGGTACAACAGTTCATTTTTGTAAGACATATATTTCTTGCGATACCTGGACAAAAAGCTTTTTTCTTCCAGTATTGTATTATGTGCAAGAAATGTTTGTTGCAGCCCTTTTTTCCTTATATTAATATGTAGATGCTGATCTAAAGTCAGTAAATCAGAGGACATTATTTAAGAAAATTCATGAGAAGGAGAGGATATTATGAAACTGCATATCAAAAAAGATGCTGCAGAGTTGGGATGCGCGGCAGCAGAGCTTACAGCGAAGCTTTTACGGGAAGCGATTGAGGAAAAAGGTTTTGCCCGGCTTATCTTGTCTACAGGGGCATCGCAATTTGAAACGCTGCAAGCTTTGGTAAAGGAGGATGTAGACTGGAGCAAGGTTACAATGTTTCATTTGGATGAGTATGTGGCATTACCGGAAGAACATCCGGCAAGTTTCCGGAAATATTTGAAGGAGCGTTTTATTAATCTGGTGCATCCTGGAACCTGCTATTTAGTGGATGGTGATCCGGATTCCATTCCGCATCTGACAGAGCTTTTAAGAGAAGCGCCTGTGGATGTGGGTCTGATCGGTATCGGAGAAAATGCGCATATTGCATTTAACGATCCTCCGGCAGATTTTCAGACACGGGATGCTTATATTGTGGTGAACCTGAATGATACCTGCAAAAAGCAGCAGGTAGGAGAAGGATGGTTTCCGACGATCAATGATGTGCCGAAACAGGCCATTTCCATGACGGCGTACCAGATTATGCAGTGCCGCCATATTATATCCAGCGTGCCGCATCGTGTAAAGGCAAAAGCAGTTGCCGATACCTTACATAGTGAAATCGTAACCCCTGATATACCCGCAACTTTGCTGAAAACACACCCGGATTTCCAGTTGTTTGTGGATGGAGATTCCGCCGCTTTAGTGAAAGAGGATAAGATTGTTCAATTGGAACCCACAAGAAAGGTCACAGTGGCATTGGCAGGGGCAGGTGCCCGGGGCGTGCGTGTATATGGCGCTTATGCTGGTCTTTATCCGGAAGAAATGGAGATTGTAGCTGTTGCAGAACCGAATGAGGAGCGCCTGAAAGATTTTTGCAGGGAACACAATATCCCAGAGAATCGTGCGTTCCATACGGCTGAGGAAATGTTTGCCCTTCCGAAAATGGCTGACATGGCATTTATTGCTACGCTGGATAAAGAGCATGTTGCCCATGCTGAGGCAGCAATTGGACAGGGGTATGACCTATTGCTGGAAAAGCCTATTTCAGATTCCCTGGCAGAATGTGAAAAACTGCTGGCATTAGCGGAAGAGAAAGGGGTTAAGGTCAGCCTTACACATGTGTTGCGTTATGCGCCTTTTTATCAGAAGGCAAAGCAGATTTTAGACCAAGGGATGCTGGGAAAAATAGTCAGCATACAGGCCAGCGAAAACGTCAGCTATTGGCATGCTGCTCACAGCTATGTGCGCGGAAATTTCCGGCGCAGTGAGGATACCAGCCCGATGATTATGGCGAAATGCTGCCATGACCTGGATTTGATTGTCTGGCTGACGGGCAGCCATTGCAAAGCAATTTCCTCCTTCGGCGGCAGATCTGTATTCTGTCAGGAGAATATGCCAGAGGGGGCCACACCTTATTGCTATGATGGATGCAAGGTAAAGGATGGATGCCAATTTGATGCGGAGAAAATTTATATGACTGGACAAGCAACCGGATACGACCATAAAGGGGCGGGGCAGCTGCAGTTTGCGGTAACCAGCGATATTACCAGGGAGGGGATTGAGGAAGCCTTGAAGCACGGTCCTTTTGGAAGATGTGTATATGGCAGCGATAATACGGTGGTGGATCATCAGGTTTTGTGCGCGGAAATGGAAAATGGAGTTACGGTGGATTTTTCTATGTGCAGTTTTGGGCACAGGGATTACAGGCTGCTCCATATTCTTGGAACGAAAGGTGAGCTGGAAGGAAATATGGAAGAGGAAAGTCTTACCGTACATCTTCATGGAGGAGAAACTTACACTTATAATCTGCATGTGGGAAAAACCATTACCGGGCATGGCGGTGGAGATTTCCGTATGCTGTCCGATGTGCTGGCAAATGAGCGTGGAGAAATGCCTGCGGCTATGACAAGCCTGCGCCGCTCCATGGAGAGCCATTATATGGCGATTGCAGCGGAAGAATCCCGCAAGCTTGGCGGACAGAAAATTGAGATGGAAGCTTTTTTAAAGAAAAAGGAGTAAGGATGGATATCGAAAATATCAAAAAGTCATTATCTCTGGAGGAAAAAGCTGCTCTTTGTTCAGGGGAGGGATCATGGAGCACCAAAGCATTCTTACAAAAGGGGATTCCTGCCATTATCATGACAGACGGACCCTGCGGAGTGCGCAGACAGAAGCCGGATAAAAAGGGAACCTTCCCGGCTACCTGCTTTCCGGCTCCCTGCCTGACGGCCAGTTCTTTTGATACCGGGCTTTTGTATGAAATCGGGCAGGTTATGGGGCGGGAATGCAGGGCACTTGGCGTTTCTCTTTTGCTGGCACCTGGCATCAATCTAAAAAGAAGTCCTTTAGGAGGCAGGAATTTCGAGTATTATTCCGAAGATCCGTTTTTAAGCGGTATGCTGGCGGCAGCCTTTATCCAGGGAGTCCAAAGTGTGGGTGTAGGAGCTGTGGTGAAGCATTTTGCGCTGAACAATCAGGAAAATTGGCGTCTAGTCAGTGATTCTCAAGTGGACGAGGAAACTATGCGCAATTTTTATCTGAAAAGTTTTGAAATTGCTATCAAACGTGGGAAACCGACGGCAGTGATGACATCTTATAACAGGATCAACGGAACTTATGCCAGTGAACACGAAGGGCTTTTGACAGATCTGCTGCGCAAAGAATGGGGATTTGAAGGGTTGGTGATCAGCGACTGGGGGGCGGTAAACGACCGGATTGCCGGTCTTCGTGCCGGAATGGATTTTGAAATGCCAGGGAGCGCCAATGTGAATGACCCGCAGATTGTCGAAGCGGTAAGAAAAGGGAAATTGCCGGAGCGGATCCTGGATGTATCTGTGGAACGGATCTTACATATGGTGGAAAGGACTATGCCTGTAGAGGGAGAGGCTCCTTTGCTGGATGAAGAAAAAGGCCATGAGCTGGCCTGCAAAGCAGCAGCACAGTCTATGGTATTACTGGAAAATAACGGAATCCTTCCTTTGTCCGACAGGGCAGCAGTGATTGGGCATCTGGCAGAGAAACCTCATTTTCAGGGGGGAGGCAGTTCCCACGTCAATCCTACCAGAGAAGACTCTTTTCTGGAGGTATGTGCACAAAACGGAGAGATGCCTGCATATGAACCAGGGGTATCGTTTGAGGGAGAGGAAAAAGCACAACAGCTATTAGAACAGGCAGTACGTCTTGCAGGGAGAAGCGAAAAGGTACTGTTGTTTCTTGGATTGACAGCGGCGGATGAGTCTGAGGGGTTTGACAGGAAAACCATGGACTTGCCGGAAAATCAAATCAGGCTGGCAGAAGATGTTTTGGAAGCCAATCCTAATACTGTAATCGTGGTGATGGCAGGTGGAGTACTGAACTTGCCCTTTGCTGAAAAGGCAGCAGCAATTCTGTATGTATATCTTGGAGGGCAGGGAGGGATGAGTGCCTTGTATGACCTGATTTTTGGTCGTACATCTCCTAGTGGAAAGCTGGCGGAATCATTTCCTTTTCATATAGAAGATACACCTTGTGCTCCATGGTTTGGGCAGCAGGATACGTTTTATGGAGAAAAGGGTGAGATCGGTTACAGGTACTATGATAAACAGGATTCCGATAGAAAAGTACGCTGGCCTTTTGGGCATGGTTTGACCTATACCCGATTTGAGCTTTCTGATGTTTCTGTGCGGAAAGAAGAGGCGAATATCCGTGTGGACGGTATCCTCAAAAATGTAGGAAATATGTCTGCTGCGCAGGTAGTACAGGTCTACCTGACGATGCCCGGGGAAACTACCCATCGGTTAGCGGGATTTTGGAAAAAAGAGCTTTCGCCGGAACAAAAAGAAATGTTTTCAGTGGTGATAGAAGATGACCAGCTTGTGGCTTTTCGTGAGGGCACAGGAAACCTTGAGCGGATAGGAGGAAGCTATCTGGTCGAAGTGGGATTTTCCAGCAGGGATATTTGCTTTTCTACTGAAATAATGTTGGAAATACATACGCAAAGACCGGTAATTGCCCGGCTTGGAGATTTGAGGAAATTGTGTTCAAGAGCCCAAAGGCGAGGGTTTCATGCCAATTCCACGGTGACGGATCTACAGGGCACACCCATAGGCGATTTGCTATATAAACGTCTTTTGCAGCAGCTTCAGGAACAATTGGAAAAGAGAGAGTGTGACGAGAATTTTTATCATATGTATTTGGCACAGATACGGCAATATCCGTTGCGGACTTTTGTGCTTGCAACTCATGGCGCTTTCAGCTTTGCTATGTTAGAACGTCTGCTGGAATTGCTTTCCGCTCCGGAACCGGATATGGAAGAAGCAAAAAGCCTGCTACGGATTATCCGTGTCATATAGTTTTTAAGGAATCAGATTGTTATTGGTGGTCTGCCGGCGATATTCTCCCGGCGTAATGCCCATGTGTTTCTTGAACAATCTGCGGAATGTAATGTCATTTTCATAGCCTGCAGCTTTCGAAATATCATTGATCGACATATCAGTTTTAGACAGAAGGCTGCAGGCATATTCTATCCTTTTGCGGCTGATATAGTCCAGAAAATTGCAGTCAGTGATTTGTTTGATCTTACGGCTGACGCTGCTTTCAGAAATTTGAAAGACTTCTGCCAGTTTTCCCAGCGACAGGTCCTCATCATAAAGATGGAGTAGAAGATAATCTATCAGTGACTGGGCGGAATCTTGTGTCTGCTGTTCTTTCCATTCCAGTGTTCCCTGTTCTAACTGGTCGCAGACCAGCAAAGAGAGGTTTTTTAGCTGATCAAATGCGTTTGGATGATCCGGCGTCCAAAGATGGAGGGCGGAAAAATCGCCATATAATTTTTGTTCCCGCTCTGCCCTGGAGATGGCAAAAAGCAATTGTTCTTTTGCGTGGAGCAGATACTCTTTTTTTACCAGTCCGTCACAGCAGATAGATTGAAAATAAAGTATGAGGTTATTTCGGGCTTCCGTGGTCTGTCCGGCACCGAAAGAAGCGGGCAGGGATTTCAGACAGGATGGCAGGGGCAGGGTGAGGATACAGGACTGCTCTATGTGATGCCAGTAAGTGCCCTTGCATAAAGGGGATAAAGGCAGATATTCTGTAGCGTTTTTAGCCTGCTGATAGGCAGTACCCAAAAGCTCCGGGTCTGTTACCGGATTACTGATGCCCAAAAAGGCAGTGGGTGAAATTTGAGGTAACAGATTCAGCAGGTGTGTACAGGCATTTTCGCAGTCTTTTGTTTCAAAACCATTGATAAGAAAAATACCGTAATGTTTGCGGTATGTCACATATAGACAGACGGTTCTGTTATTTTTGACCTCTTTGGCAATATTTTTAAGAAAATCCTGATTGGCACAATCTGTAAGAACACAGCAGCATACAAAGTTGTTCCAAGGTAATTCGATGCCAAGTTTTTGCAAACCCGGCAGAATGGCAGACCTGGGCTGTGCGCCTTCCAGCAGCTCCATAAGGAGACTGTTGACTAAAAGAGGACGGTAAAGCAGAATCTGTTCTTCCAAAAGGGATTTATCTTCAAAAATTGAGCTGATAATTTTTTTTAAGGATTCATACTCTACTTCCGGATTGGTCGTTAAGTCCTGAGGCCCAATGACTATTTCGGCAATTTCCCGAATCGGGGCATAATTTTTACGGCATATTGTCTGGGTCACAATAAGGCCGAGAAACATAGTCAGAATCCAAATTCCGCTAAAAATGAATACCCAGAAAATAGTCCGTTGGCGCAAAAACTCTTTGGAATATCCTGCATAGCCTGTAAAACCGGAATGATTTGCGACATTGCTTTGATAATTCCCGGAGGATAAAAGCGTATCAAGCAGAATATGGGAATCTGCATTTTCTGCTGTGTCGCAAGCCACAAGCAGATTGCCGGATGAGTCAAACAGATAAAACTCCATGGAAGCGTTATTTAACAGTTGTATGATATCCTTTTGCATTTGGCGTTCATCCAGAAAGACAAACAAATTTCCATAGCGGTCACTGTTACTGTTTATGACAGAGAGAACCAAAAGAGGATGCTGGGGCGTGTTCATTCCTTCCGTGGAATTTTTAGGCAAAAAAAGGAAGCTGCCAGGGCTTAGCGGGCGAAGATAACTGGAGGACGCATTGGGGCTCATGTTAAAAATGCTCTGATAAAAGCTTTCCAGCGTGATGGTGCCGTAATCGGATATGACGTATTCTTTATTGTAGAGGTAAACGGCCAAAGTAGCTGCAAAGCGGTTTAATGCTTTGGCAGATACTAAGTCATGCTGGGCAGAAAAGAGCATAGTGGAATCCAATTGTGAAAAATTCAAATCGGCTGTCTTATCGGAAGCCAGATTCATGAGACGTTCATTGCGTCCTACACTGGCAGAAAGTTTCTGACAGGCAGCAAGCTGGTCATCAGCGTAATAAGCAAGACTGGCAGCAGCGCGTACTGCATCGTTATGATAGGAATGGTAGGACTGACGAAGAACCAGTAAAGCGGTGATCACAATTAACAGCGAGGTGGAAAATGCGTATTGCATATAATTGTGTAAAAACATACGTTTATATGTATGGGAACGTTTAGATAAATGAATTGTCTTTGCCATAATTGACCCCCCGCAGATCGTTAATGCCCTCTCCGGGGACAGTAACTCTAAATACATTATAATAATAGTATAAAAATATCATTAACGCAACAAACGGTTTTTGAGGGGGATACAATTTTTGAACAGACGGAATAAGGCGGCAGAAATAAATGTCCTACAAGAATGGTTTGTTGTCGAGTATAACGGAATAGGCCATAATAAACATATCAGATAGTGTAACCGGCGCACTGTGTTTCCGATTAGGCCGGAAGAAGGGAGAGTAATGTATTGAAGGAGAAATTATCAAATCAGACAAAACAATCTGTCAGAAAAAGAATGGCGGAGTGGTGGCGGCAATTTGCCAAAAATGTAAAAAGGGATAGGGCTTTACTCATTATTGTACTTCCGGCAGTGGTGCATTATTTAGTTTTTGTCTACTACCCTATGTTTGGAAATATCATCGCGTTTGAAAAATATTCGCCCATGAAAGGACTTTTAGGGAGTGAATGGGTAGGACTGCGGTATTTTAAACAGTTTTTTCAGTCTCCATATTTTGGAAGAGTATTGCGCAACACCCTGTTGATCAGTGTGTACAGTATTTTATGGGGATTTCCGATTCCCATTTTGTTTGCGCTGATGACAAACGGATTGCGCCAGGGGGCATACAAAAGGATCGTGCAGGCAGTAAGTTATATCCCCTACTTTATATCTACGGTGGTTATCTGTGGTATGCTGGTAAATTTTCTCTCACCCAGCTCAGGAATTGTCAATTCGATCATCAAAGCTTTTGGCGGCGAGCCCATCAATTTTCTGATGGAACCTAAATGGTTCCGGACTGTGTTTATTGCCAGCGGTGTATGGCAGGGGTTTGGTTGGTCTGCGATCATTTATCTTGCAGCGTTGACAGGGGTCAGCCAGGAGTTGTATGAAGCAGCAAGAGTGGACGGAGCAGGAAAATTGCATCAGGTAATCCACATTTCCATTCCTTGTATTATGCCCACGATCATTGTGTCATTTATCATGCATATCGGAACGCTGATGAGTGTGGGATATGAAAAGATCATTCTTTTGTATAACCCGATTACGTTGGAGGTTGGGGATGTGATTTCCTCTTATACATACAGAACCGGCCTGGTAGAAGGCAATTACAGTTTTGGTGCGGCAGTAGGACTTTTTAACTCTGTCATTAACCTGATTTTGGTCGTATTTGCCAATAGACTCAGCAGAAAAGTATCGGAGGTGTCCTTATGGTAAAAAGTAAAAGGAAACGTTATAAGATGACTGGCGAAGATTGGATCTTTACCATTGTTAACTATGTACTCTGTTTTCTGGCAGCCTGCATTACGGTATATCCACTGATTTATGTGTTCAGCATGTCGATCAGTGCGCCAGAATCAGTGGTAGCCAATCTGGTAACGCTTTTCCCAAAGGGTTTTTCTCTAAAGGCTTATAAGGTGGTGTTTAGAGATGGGGAAATTTGGAGGGCCTATTATAATACCATCTGGTATACCGTGGTGGGAACGATGATCAGTACAGCACTTACTTTGATGGCAGCCTATCCGTTATCCCGGAAGCAGTTCTTTTTAAGAAGACCGCTTTCCGTGTTTTTTACGCTTTCCATGTTCTTTTCGGGAACATTGGTGCCCATGTACTTGTTGATCAATGCCATAGGGATTTATAACACTCGCTGGGCAATCGTACTGCCAACAGGTGCAGCAGCGTATTATATCATCATGACAAGGACATTTTTGTCTAATATTCCGGACAGCCTGTATGAATCGGCGAAAATAGACGGTGCAACAGAATGGACGATTTTACGCAAGATTTTTATTCCGTTGTCCATGCCGATTATGTCTGTGTTGATCATCTATTATGCGGTGCAACAGTGGAATGGTTATTTTAATGCCATGGTTTATCTGGCAGGGCGTAAGGATCTTCAGCCCCTTCAGGTTTATTTGATGAAAATACTGATTAATAATGAAGGTGTAACAACCGGTACAGTGGGCGGAACTTCCATGAGTATGATCAGTCTGCAGCTTAAATATGTAGTCATTGTAGTTGCACTCATCCCGATTTTGTGTGTATATCCATTTTTGCAGAAATACTTCATTAAGGGAATGATGATTGGAGCGGTAAAGGAATAAAAAGCCCTGACAGGGTTGATAAACGGAGGAAACAGGATGAGCAACAGGCAGTTTTCCATGCAGACATATTGGGAGAGAAAGGCGGCAAAAAATATTCCCAAGCTGCGTTTTGGACAGGCTTATGGAAAATTTGAAACATGGCATGAGCAGGCTTTAAAAGGGTTGCTTGAACTTATGGGAGAATTTCCTGACAGAGTGCCTCTTTGTGCGGAGGTGGATTATTCTGTGGAAGAGGAAGATTTTATACGGGAGAGGGTTGTGTTTGACACAGAGGAAGATATGGCGGTTCCCTGTCAGGTACTGATTCCGAAAAATGCCCGGAAGGATCATTCCCTGCCTGCGATCCTTTGTGTACACGGGCATGGAAGATTTGGGAAGGATCCGGTGGCAGGCTTGGTTTCTACACCGGAATATCAGGCCGATATTGATCTGATGAATTATGATTACGGAGCCTTTATGGCTCGGAAAGGTTATTTGACAATCATGCCGGATCTGCGCGGTTTCGGGGAGCGCAGGGATGGGGATGACTGGCTGGGCAGGGATACCTGTAACGTGAATTTTCTGAAAGGCGGGATTCTGGGGCTGTATCCATTGATGCTGAATATATGGGATATGAAATGCTGCGTGGACTACTTATGCAGCAGGCCGGAAGTAGATCCGGTGCGCATCGGGATGATGGGGATGAGCCAGGGCGGAACGATTACGGCATTTACAGCGGCAGTTGAACCCAGAATCCAGGCAGCGGATGTGATTGCTTATATCAATCCGCTGACAAAGTTTGGTATAGAGAGAGGGAATTTTTGTGGTTCCCAGATATTGCCCAATCTGCTGAAAAAGCTGGACACGGATGATGTGGGAGGGCTGATTGCACCACGGGCACTGTTATTGGAAATGGGAACCGCAGACAATTGTTTTTATTTTCAGGATATGTGGAAGGGATATCTGCATGTGAAAGAGATTTACGAGGCAGCGGGGGCGGCGGACAAGCTCTGGGTTGATGTGCATTCTGGCGGGCATGCTTTTGGGGGCAGACAGGCAGAGGCATTTTTCAGAACCTTTCTATGAAGGAGAAAAACAAGGTATGTATGAGAATCAAAAAAGAAAGAGGCTGTTTGTCCTTTCCGATGCGGACGGAAAGGCACGTGCCTGCATTTTAGGTGCGGAATGCCTGAAAGCGGTATATACGGCACTTACCACAGGCGTTTTTATGACAGGTTTTCTATTGCAGTCAGGTATGGGGCAGGTGCAGATTGGAACCGTGACCAGCCTGCCGCTTTTGGCAGGGATCCTATATCCCTTGTCTCCGCTTTTGTTGGAACGATTTCGCAAGCGGAAGGTAGTGTTGGGGGTGGGAAGGCTGCTTTATCACGTGTTTGCTATTCTCTGTATTACTGTATTGCCGAATCTGTTTAAAGACAGCAGCCTTGTCTGGTGCATGGCTGCTGCTCTTTTTTTAGGCAATGCGCTAAATATTCTGGTAGCCAGCGGATTTCCGGCCTGGCATATTGGTTTTCTGCCGGAAAACATCAGGGGGAATTTTTTTGCTATATCAGGGATTGTAAATAGTATTTTTACTGCTGCTGCATCTTTTGGGGCAAGCTTACTCGCAGACGCAGCAACGGCATCCGGCAGGCAGATGTACTGGATGAGTGTGATACGAATGGCAGCATTTGTTCTTGCTTTGCTGGAATTGGCACTGCTATTGATACCGAGGGAGCTGGAATATCCCAAAAGCCAGGTAAAGGGGAAAGCATTGTTACTATTGCCGTTGGGAAACCGTCAGTTTTGCATGACAATGATACCGGTGTTTGCATGGATGATGATTTCCACTATGACTCTTTATAGCGCCAATGCCTATCTGTTGGAAGAGGTAGGGGCAAATTATGCATTTATCAGTATTTTGCAAGCCATGAATATAGTGACAACGGCGGTTGTAATGCCCTTTTGGCATCGGCTTTTGCTAAGAACCTCATGGCTTTCGGCATTCCAGAAGGTATTTCTATTGTTTGCCATTTATCCCTTTTTACATATGATGGTTACCGGGAAAAATGTTTTATGGCTTCTTCCTGTTACCATGTTGGCTTATCAGGCAATTATGGCAGGCGGAACCTTATATTTTAACAATATGGCATATCTTTTTACACCGAAGGAGGACCGGACGGCATATTTATCCTGGTATTTGATGTTATCCAGTGCCGGTTCTCTATGCGGCCAGGGATTAAGTACGTTACTTTTGAAAATCTGGCAAAGGGATTGGCAGATTGGGGTACTGCGTATTGTGCCTGCCCAGAGAGTTTTACTGTTACAGGGGCTTATGGCTGTGGGGTTTGGATGGTGGTTCGGAAAGATTCTGATAAAAAAATTAACGGAGAAGGTTGAAGGATGAAGCGGCTTTTATTAAAAAATGGAAGATTGATTTTACCGGATAAGATATTAGAACAAGGAAGCCTGTTGATCAGAGAAGGGCGGATAGCGGAAGTATTAGCTGCTGGCGAAAAGTCAGGGGAAATGCCGGACGAAGAGATGAACCTTGAAGGGGATTATCTTGCGCCGGGATTTATTGATATCCACGTTCATGGCGGCGGTGGAGGTGATTTTATGGATGCGGATGAGGAAAGCTGGCGGCTTGCCATGGGCACCCATATCAAACATGGCACTACCGCCATGTGCCCTACTACGATGGCTGCCTCTAAAGAAGAGCTGGAGGCTGTTTTTTCACTGGGGAGGGAATTGGCCAAAAGTCAGAGATGTTACCTGCCGCGTTTTCTTGGCTTACATATGGAAGGACCTTATATTGCAGAAAGTATGAAAGGAGCGCAGGATGCTTCTTATATAAAGGTGCCGGAAGAGGAGCGGGTACAGGAGCTTTTTCAGATGAGCAGGGGAATTTTGCGCATTTTGACAGCGGCACCGGAGCTGCCCGGCGGGGATATTCTGGCCAGAGCGGCGAAAGAAGCAGGGATATTGTTATCTGCAGGTCATAGTGATGCCCGGTTTGAGGATGTGGAAAAAGCGGTGAGAAATGGATATACCATGGTTACGCATTTGTATTCCAGTATGTCCACTATCATTCGGGAAAATGGCATGAGACGGCCTGGATTGCTGGAAGCGGCTTTGCTTTTGGATGAACTGGATACAGAAGTGATTGGAGATGGGATGCATTTGCCGATATCATTGTTGAAACTGATCGTGAAGACCAAAGGAGTGGATAAGATCCTTTTAGTTACCGATGCTATGAGAGGTGCGGGCATGGGCCCGGGAAGCTACAAGCTGGGAAGCCGTAAGGCGGGACAGACGGTATATTCGGACGGAACCATTGCCAGAATGCCAGACGGAATTTCCTTTGCCGGAAGCGTGGCAACGGCAGACAGGCTTATACGGGTTATGCATAAGGAGGCAGGAGTGCCTTTGTGGCAGGCAGTTGCCATGATGACGAAAAATCCTGCAAGAGCGTTGGGAGAGCGGGAAATCGGTACATTGACTGTTGGAAAAAAAGCAGATCTTGTCGTGTTCGATGATCAGATACGGATCAGGCAGGTGTATCGGGATGGGATGGCGTTTTCATTATTTTCATGATATAATCCAAGTGTGCGCGAATCAAGTGCATGTTGTTCAAAAGAGCATCGTCACATATGGGATTTATGGAGGATTAAATATTATGATTACGGAAAGCAAATATCCAATATTAGAGTTTGATGATAACAAAGCCGCAAAATTAAATCCGAAGGTAAGATTATGCATGAAAAAACGATTGGCGGTGAGAACCCGGTCTTCATATATCGTTTTTTAGACGATGATATTTTGATTACATTGGGGCAGGTAGGGTGTCCGGCTTGTGCAGGAAATTTGGATCTATTTAATGCTATGGGTATTACCAGGGTTATGTTTTGTGGCGGCGGCGGAGTTCTCGACAAAAACATCGAAGTGGGTCAGATACTTGTTGTGGACGGAGCAATTAGGGATGAGGGGTTTTCATACCATTACATAGAACCTTCAAAATATATCTTTACCAATCCGGAAACCACTGAAAAAATCACAACTTATTTAGAAACTAATTCCATTTCATACATTCGAGGATTGACTTGGACAACAGATGCAATATTCAGAGAAACTGCTGACAAAATAGCACGGCGAAAAGGAGAAGGTGCGAAGATTGTGGAAATGGAGCAGGCAGGGTGTATTGCCGTTTCACAATTCAGAGGTTTTAAATATGGAGCGTTGATATATGGCGGGGATGACGTTTCGCAGGACGAATGGAGCAATAGGGGATGGCGCAGCCGGGAAGGAATTCGCTATGACCTTGTGACGCTTTGTAAAAAGCTGGTTGGAATATTATAGGATCATAAGTTATAAGCTGGCATGGAGGATACTATGGCTGTACAGGGAGAAACAAGGGAAAAAACAAGAATTGATATACGGGAGCCAAAGCATTACAGCGTGATCATGCATAATGATGATTTTACGGCAATGGATTTTGTTGTGGAAATTCTAATCGATATTTTTCATAAGGATGAAATGGAGGCAATACATCTGATGCTGATGGTACATGAGAGCGGCAGGGCTGTGGTTGGCTCCTATCCCTATGATATTGCGGTTACGAAAGTCCAGGCAGCGAAGGCCAGAGCGAAGGAGTCGGGGTTTCCGTTTCGGATGACGGTTGAGGAACGCTGAGCAGTTACAATTTAAACGAAAATTACAGGGAACGATTTAACATAAAGGAGGCGTTAATCATGCATGCGTCGAGGGAAGTGACAGAAATAATCGATACCGCATTTTCAATGGCCCAAAGCGCACATTTTGAATATGTGACTCCAGAACTTGCATTGTATGTGATCTGCCAGAATAACGTATTTGCGCGTGCGTTTGAAAATTGCGGCGGGAGTGTGAAGGAACTGGATGGTCAGTTAAGGACATATCTTGATACCTATATGGAGAAAAAATCCGGGGAGACGGAAAGTGCTCCCGAACTTTCCATGGGAATGGGAAATATGCTGGCGTATGCATGGCAGTCGGCGCAGGGCAGTGGTAAGCCTATGGTGGAGCTGCCCCATGTCATTCATGCAATGTACGAACTGGAAGAAAGCTATGCCGTCTACTATATGCGTATGCAGGGCGTGGAGATGACAGAACTTTTGCAGGAAATGGCAATGGCCAATGAGGAAATGGAATTTGAAGGTAGTGAGGAAAAAGAAAGTACAGACTCACAGGAAAGCTTCTGGAAGCAGTATGCGGTCTGTTTAAATGACGAAGTGGAGACATTTAATCCGCTCATTGGCAGGGAGGAAGAGCTGGAAAGGACCATGCAGATTCTATGCCGCAAGGAGAAAAATAATCCTCTTCATATCGGAGAACCGGGAGTTGGAAAAACTGCAATCACATATGGCCTTGCAAGGCTTCTGAATGAGGGGATGGTTCCGGAGTCCTTGAACGGGGCAAAGATCTTTTCACTGGATTTAGGCAGTCTGCTGGCAGGAACGCAGTATCGCGGTGATTTTGAAAAGCGTTTCAAAGCAGTCATGGAAAGCATCAACAGGGAGGAAAAGCCCATTATTTATATTGACGAGATCCACAATATTGTTGGAGCAGGGGCAGTAAACGGAGGAACTTTTGACATCTCCAATATGCTTAAGCCATATTTGGCAGCAGGACATGTCCGTTTTATCGGAGCCACTACACATGAGGAGTATAAGAAGCATTTTGAGAAAAACAAAAGTCTGGTGAGACGGTTTCAGAATGTGGAGATCAAAGAACCGGGCACCCAGGATGCTATTCAGATTCTGGAAGGGCTGAGAAAGAATTACGAAGCGTTTCACGGCGTCAGCTATGAAGAAGGGGCACTGGCATATGCGGTCGAGATGAGCGCAAAGTATATCAATGAGCGATACCTGCCGGATAAAGCCATTGACCTTATTGATGAAGCAGGCGCTTACAGGCGGATGCATTTACAGGAACAAAAGATACAGACTGTGAATAAGGAGTTGATCGACGAGATCCTTTCAAAGACCTGCCATATTCCTAAGCAGGTGGTGGAAAGGAATGAAACAGAATCCCTGGGCACACTAAAGGAGCGTCTGCAAAGCTGTGTGTTTGGACAGGATGAAGCGATTGCCCAGGTGGTCAATGCGGTCAAATTCTCAAGAGCCGGATTGCTGGAAGAGGGAAAGCCTTTGGCCAGCCTTTTGTTTGTGGGGCCGACTGGTGTGGGTAAGACGGAAATAGCCAGAAGCCTTGCGAGGGAAATGGGTATTAAGCTGATTCGTTTTGATATGAGTGAATATGAAGAGAAACATGCCGTTGCCAAACTGATTGGAGCACCGGCAGGATATGTGGGATACGAGGAAGGCGGCCTGCTCACAGAGGAAATCCGCAAACATCCCCATTCAGTTCTTTTGCTGGATGAGATTGAAAAGGCACATTCCGATATTTATAACATACTGTTACAGGTTATGGATTATGCGACACTGACAGATAATCAGGGGCGGAGAGCAGATTTCAGGAATGTGATCATTATTATGACTTCCAATGCAGGGGCCAGCCGGATGGGAAAGCGCGGGATAGGTTTTGGGCAGCAGGACATAAAGGAAGACGTCATCATGGAGGAAGTGAAGAGGATTTTCCAGCCGGAGTTCCGTAACCGTTTAAGCAGGATCATGGTATTCCATGGAATGAGTGAAGAGATGGCAGGCCGGATCGTAGAGAAAAAGTTAAAGGAGCTTGCCCAAATACTGATGCGGAAAAATGTGGAACTGTCTGTCAGCATGGAAGCAAAGAAGCTGGTAAAAAGAAAGGGAATCAGTACAGAGTTTGGTGCAAGGGAAATAGAACGTGTGATACAAGGCGAAATCAAGCCGCTTTTAGTGGATGAAATTTTGTTCGGAGAGCTTAAGAAAGGCGGAAGATGCGAATTGACTGCTATGGGGGATCAGTTTCAGATAAGCCTTTTGCCTGAAAAAAAGGAAGAGTAAATACATTTGAGCCGTAGATGCAAAATGATGCAAAAATGATGCAAAAATGATACAAAAATGATGCGTGGAGCATGTAAAATGAGGCTATAGAAAAAAGAAGCATATAACAAGGAAGGCGCAAGTCAAAGCTCTTGCAATGATAAGACATTATGAGTTCACAAAAGAAGAAAAGAAAAAAGAAAAAGCTGCAACAGCGTAATCTGGCAGTACAATCTGCCAAAAAGAAATCTGCTGCGTCAAGGGATAAGGATTTCTTGTCACAGGGTTCTATATGGCTGGCTGTTTTTTTATCTCTTTCGTGTTTTTACACGGAGATGGTTTTTAAGCTGTCAGTCGAAACATTGCATACCGGAAGTTCATTTGTATTTTTGGCTTTATTTTCACTTTGTGCGGGGCTGGTTGTTTCAGGCATCATTTCGCTATTGCCTAGAAAAGCAGTGCAGATTTTGGTGCCATTTTATCTGGGGTTTTTATTCCTCATTTTCGTTGTGGAATTTCTGGTATATAGGCAGTTTAAGGTGGCGTACGATTTGAATACCATATTGAATGCCGCAACGGACGCACTGGGCGGATTTGGCGCTGATATCAGACGGCTGATTTTTTGCTTTGATGGGATCAGCCATATTGCGCTTCTTTTGCTGCCGCTTATTTTATGGTTTCTACTAAGGAAAAAGATCATAGGGCAGTTGCCCCAAAAAGGAATTTGGCGGAGACGTATGGGGTGGGCTGTTTATTTTCCGCTGGCACACTTGGCCGGGGGAGCCGCCTGTTATGGAGGGGCTTTGTTCCTTATTTTATGCTGCGGTCTGCATAAGGACATTTATACCAATCAATATAATTTTGAGTCGGCAGTCATGCAGTTTGGGCTGGGTGAGGGGCTGTGTCTGGATATCCGGAACCTTGCTTTGCTCAAAACGGCAGCTCCTGCCTTTGAAAGCATAGAGGCGGAGCTCGTGCAGGGCACAGATTTGGACGGCTTCCTTGTAAGCGGCGAGGAGGAAACCGTATTTGGCGGCAAGGCCGTCGTACAGGCAAAGGAGGCTGCCTGCTCTTGGGAGGTGTCCATACTTCAAGAAAGGACTTCCTCCCAAAGTACGAAAACCGTACAGGAGGATGAACCGGTAACACCGGTTGTATACGGTCATAGTGTGTCTTCTGTTGATTTTGCTGCGCTTGCCGGTGCAGGTGGGAACTGTGCAGATATTGATGCTTATGTTTCTACGCTCACGCCGTCAAGCCAAAATGCCTATACAGGCGCTTTTGCAGGTAAAAATCTGATTTTGATCTGTGCGGAAGCATTTTCAGGTTTTCTCATTGACCCGGAGCTCACGCCGGCGCTTTACAGGCTTTCCACAAATGGAATCAACTTCAATGATTATTATCAGCAGTCAATTGCCGGAACAACCGGAGGTGAATATCAGCTTTTATTTGGTTTGATTCCGACTTCCGGAGGAAGCTCTATTAAGGAGATTACGCAGAACGGAACACATACCAATATGGGCGCGTTTTTAAATGACAAGGGATATTTCGGCATGGCTTTCCACAACAGTACCTACACTTATTACGACCGTCATGAAACGCACACAAAGCTGGGCTATAGTGGGGGATATATGGGATTGGGAAATGGCCTTGAGGAGCTTATCAGCCCTAAATGGCCGGCAAGCGATTTGGAATTGATGCAGGAAACCCTGCCGATGTATATTGACAAACAGCCTTTTGATGTTTATTACATGACGGTAAGCGGTCACAGTGTATACGCCTTTGGCAATAATGCTATGTCAAGGGAAAATAAAGATGCCGTAGATGCATGGTGCGAGAAGAACAATCTTTCCTACACGGAGCCTGTACGCGCTTATATTGCGGCGAACCTTGAGCTTGAAAAGGCAGTGGATTATCTTGTGAAAACTCTGGAAGAAAAAGGGATTGCGGATGACACGGTCATCTGCATTGCGCCGGATCATTTTCCCTATGGGCTTGATTCGGATGCCTCCCTGGGAAATATGCCGTATTTGTCTGAATTATATGGTTATCCAGTGAACACTTATGAGGAGCGGGATAGAAGCCGTGCGATCATCTGGTGCGGGGCACTTGAAGATCATGAGCCGATTATTGTCGATACGCCTGCCTCTTCCGTAGATATACTTCCGACATTGTGCAATCTCTTTGGTGTGGAATGGGATTCCAGGCTTTATGTGGGAAGGGATGTGCTCTCAGATGCTCTCCCGCTTGTCTTCTTTGGAAATTATGACTGGAAGACTGACTTAGGGCATTATAGCTCATCCAAGAATATTTTTACGCCCACAGATGAAGATGCCGTCATTCCGGAAGATTACGTAAAGCAGATATCCAGTATAGTGAGAAATAAAATGACATTTTCTAAGTCTGTGCTCAGCCATGATTATTATACGCATGTTTATGAAGCGGCATCGGTGCCGGAATGATGTGAAAAGGATTAATGGCACTTCTATGCCTGCAGCGCAGCTTCGAAATGGGGTCAGGACAAGGCCCCCATATATCCTCGTTACTTTCCGAAACGCAGGCGGGCAATTTCATTGAGTAAATTGCCCTATAATTTTTTGGGTGACTGTGCTAATGTTAAATCGTACTTATCCGTTGGAGGAGACGCCGCATGACAAGGAAAGAACAAAAGGAAGCTAGAAGAATACAAATTATTCAGGCTACTTTGGATTTATTCGTGGAACGGGGATACTACGGAACCAAAACAAGCCAGATATCCAAGAAGGCAGGAATTAGCGAAGGGCTGTTGTTCCATTATTTCCCTACGAAGGAAATTCTGTTAGAGGAATTGGTAAATATCGGTTTGGAAGGAATGCGTATGCCAATGCAGATTCAGGCAGAAAATGGTTTAGATTTTTTTTTTCAATTTACAAAAATGTTGTTTTTGCAAGTGGAAAAAAATACTTTTATTGCAAAAATGTTTGTATTTATGGCGGTTGTGGCGCAGGCAGAGGACATACCAGGGAAACTTCGCAAGCTGGCAGCTTCGGTAGACACGATTGCATTTTGCCAAAACTGGGTGGAAGCAGGGCAGAAAGATGGAAGCATTCGCAAGGGAGATGTCATGGCACTGTCAAATATGTATTGGTGTTCGATACATGGAATTATGAGCCAGTATGTTTTGCGTCCGGAAATTCCGCTGCCGGAACCGGTATGGATGGTAGGTATGCTGCAAAGTGACAAAGAATCAATTTAGTAGAAATAGTTTTTTATGAGGGAAACATTTATGGAGGAAAACAAAAAGAAAATCGTAATCGTAGGCGGCGGCATCGCCGGCTTGTCAGCAGGAATTTATGGAAAGCTGGCAGGTTATGACGTGGATATTTATGAAAAAAATCCCATTGCCGGTGGACAGTGTATGGGGTGGAACCGGAAAGGCTGCCATATTGACAATTGTATTCATTGGCTTACCGGAACGAAAAAAGGAACAGCCCTCCGCAAAGTATGGGAAACGGTTGGAGCATTAGATGAACATTCGGAATTTGTAGATTGCGACAGCTTTTATACCAGCATTAAGGGAGATTTGCAGGTAACACTGTGGAAGGATTTAGAAAGGACGAAGGCAGAACTTCTCGAATTGTTCCCTGAGGATGAAACGGAAATAAAAAAAATTGTGGAACATGTGAAATACGCAGCGGAATGTGAAATACCGGCTGAAAAACCTATGGATGCCATGGGAATTATAGATTATATCCATATGGGCGTTTCCATGGCGGATATGCCAAAGGTGATGAAAGAGTACGGCTCCATTGATTTAGCGGAGATGTCCGCAAGGTTTAAACATCCTGCATTGAAAGCATTGTTTACCGATTATTTGCCCAAAGAATATGTCGCAAGTTCATTTCTCGTTTCTTATGCCAGTATTGTATCCGGTAACGGTGAAATCCCAACGGGAGGTTCTTTGGCAATGGTAAACCGTATGGTAAAGCGGTTTCGGCAGTTGGGAGGTAATTTATACTGCGATGCGCCGGTTCTTCGGATTCTGATAAAAAACAAAAAAGCGATAGGGATTGAAACAGCGGATAAAGAAACAGTGTTGGCGGATTATGTAATTTCATCAGTGGATACTATGGAGATGTTTCGGAATTTGATCGGTAAACAGTATATGGACGCTAAATGGAAGTCCTGTTATGCGGATCATGAAAAATATCCACTTTTTAGCGCTGTTCAGGCAGCTTTTGTGGCAGATCGGGAAGCGTATAATGAGAAAGGGACTATTTTCTTCGACTGTCTTCCTTTTGAGACAGGGGGAAGGAAAGTGGAGAGAATTTCAGTGAAAAGTTATGAATATGAACCTGAATTTGCTCCGGCAGGGAAAATGGTACTTCAAGTAAATATTCCACAATTTGATAAGGAATACTTATACTGGAAAGGGCTGGAAAAGGAGGAATATGAGAGCCGGATAAAGGCGGCGGTAAAGGCAATAGAGGATCGATTGCTGACGCAGTTCCCCGGTCTTCAGGACCATATGGCATTTCTTGACTGCTGGACACCGATTACTTACGAACGGTATTGTAACGCATACCATGGAGCATATATGGGATTCATTACAAAAAAGGGCGTAAAGTCTTTTCGTGTAAAAGGAATATTAAAGGGGGTAAAAAACCTGTATATTGCCAGTCAGTGGATCATGGCGCCGGGAGGCCTTCCGGTAGCGGTAACGGCAGGAAAGTTTGCTGTGTGGCGCATTGCCCGAAAAGATAAAAGGAAATAGTTGATGCACATGTGTCAAGTGCTTTTAGGGGTATTTTTATGGAATAGTTTCCGTCCACTCAGCTACCCTCTCGTGATACAGAAACAGTTCTGCAGGAATTTTGGCAGTATCAGGGGAAACTGGTGTCTGTATTGCACAGCCTTTCAGTGGAAGTCCGTGCGTTCCGGTTTCCCAATCGGGTTTTGAGCGCATCATGAGAAAATGGGAATTTCCCTGATGTGTTTCCGATTGGGATTTCAAATATTGTCTGGAGTAGAAGATAAGGTCATAGTTCTTACTGCATTCATATTCTATGCCGATATAGTACATTCCTTTCGGGCAGCACTGCTTCAGGGCATCATAGCTATGCTTTGCTGCCTCTTTCAACTGTTCCGGAGAAAACTTTTCTGTCAGTTTGGGATCGTTCAAATTTTCTTCTGTATTTTTCCACATGTCTATCAACGTAACAGAATTGATATGGCAAAACACCTCATCTCCATAATGGTCCATGAAACAGAAAGAGCGGGATTTTTCGACATTTAGGGTAACAGTCTTTTCTAAGATATGCCGAATGGGATTTGGCCTGTGCGTTATCGTGATGGGCATTTGAGGTGTAAAGCGGGGCAGCTTCTCAGTATCTGCAATGTTCAGCGTCAATAGATGGAGATCGTTCCAGTCCATATCTTTTAGCCATTTGGGTACTGTCCAGCCTGCATTCATCATATCGAAAAACAATTGGATCATTCCATAATCATCAAAATAGATAGGACTCCCCGTGCCGCCCAGTATTTTGAGTTGTTCGCCACCAAGACGGAGCTCACTGCAATGCAGATAGCCGTATCCGTGGCTGTCAAGTTCTTTTAATATCCTCCTGTGGTTATGGGGTCCTTTCCCGTTCCGGCTTTTCGCTTCCATGTATGGTTCTATCATGTAAAGCTTTGCCTCATCGGATAATGTTATGCCGACAATGTGGTATTTCTTACCGTTTCGTTCGATGGTTTTCCCGATTACAAGGATATCCCGCCAGTTTGAGTGGAAACTTTCCAATAGTGAAAATTTTTATGATACGATTAGGCGCAGCAGCATATGCGGTGACAGGGTATGAGACAGGAGAGTTTTACAGAAGCAGGTTTGTGAAAACAATCGACAAATTGTACAGGGGGATGGCTTTCGGCAGATAGTCTTTTATCAAAAACAAAATTATATTTTACGCATATAATTTATTATATTCCTTTGGGAATTACAATAAATAATGTTTTGGAGCGGTTAAAAAGGTTTGTTACATGTATCGGTAAACGATATCAAATATGAATGAGGATGTTTAAATGAATAATTTTAATTGGATGTTCAATCCACCGAATTTGTTTGGAATGAGCAGGAACTGCAATAGAAACTATAATCAAAACACAGCGCAGCCTTCGGATAATTGTGTAACAGGAGAAAATAGGGTTGAATCAGAGCCCTCTCAGAACATAGACACTGCAGAATCGGGAGAATTGTTTTATCAGTCAGATTATCCGGCTAAATGCGGGGAACCCGGCCCACAGGGGCCAAGAGGAGAAGCCGGTCCGCCCGGCTGCCCAGGTGAGCGCGGGGAGACGGGGCCGCAGGGAGTCACAGGCCCACAGGGGCCGCAAGGTGAACCCGGGCCACAGGGCCCGAGAGGGGAAACTGGCGCACGAGGTCCGGCAGGGCCTTCCGGTTACCCCCAAAACAGCATGTTTGCGTCATTCTTAGGAACTGGGCTTATCTTATCCGAAAGCGCCAGACTTCCGCTTAAAATTAATATATCGGATATAACCGGAAATATTTCTTTATGTAATGACGATTCCGTATTGTTGAATCCCGGATGCTATGTTATTTATTATTACATTTCGGCAGAAATGAAGAGGCATGGTTTTATAAGGCTTACACCAATAGTTAATGACTGTGTACAGACTGCATATAGTGCGTATGCCGAGTCAGATAAAAGGAATAAGATGCTTGTAATATCAAGATATTTTATTGTTGAATTACCAAACATGTCATCATTGTTCTTTATATGGGATTCTTCGGCAGGGAACTGCAAAATTGATATGAATCTAAGTATAGAAAAGCTTGGAAGGCAATAATTCAAAGGAGAGTGAAAACTAGTATGCTGACAATAAGCCTTTGCATGATTGTAAAAAATGAAGAAATGCACATTGCGCGCAGCCTTGAGAGCGTAGCGGAATTGGTTGATGAAATCATCGTTGTTGATACCGGTTCGGTAGACCGGACAGTGGAAATTGCAGCCGGATATACACGCAAAGTATATTCATATCCATGGAAAGATGATTTTTCTGATGCCAGAAACTTTTCATTTTCCAAGGCAACAATGGATTACTGCATGTGGATGGATGCCGACGATATTCTGGAAGAAGTGGAAAAGGATAAGTTTTTGCAATTAAAGCAGACTTTGTCATCGGACACGGATATTGTGATGATGAAATATAATACTTCCTTTGATGAGGCCGGGAAACCAGTGTTTTCTTATTTCAGAGAAAGATGGATAAGAAATTGTTCTGATTACCATTGGGTCGGTGCAGTACATGAAGTGATTCCTCCAAAAGGCAATATCGTATATTCTGATATTGCAATTTGTCACAAAAAAATTAATGCAGGCGATCCTGATAGAAATCTGAACATATATCGGAAGATGCTTGCAGAGGGAAAGTCATTAGATTTGCGGCAGCAATATTACTATGGACGGGAATTATATTATCATAAGCAATACGAAGAAGCCGCTTCTGTGTTGGAAGATTTTTTGCTTTCGGAAGAAGGGTGGATTGAAAATAAGATAGAGGCGTGTTCTGTCTGCGCCAACTGTTATTACTGCATGGGGCGTGAGCGGTCTGCATTGAATACTCTTTTGCGTAGTATGAGTTTTGACTTGCCGAGAGCGGAATTGTGCTGTGAAATTGGGAAACATTTTTTGGAACATGGAAATTACCATGCAGCTGTTTATTGGTATGAAACTGCAATGAATAGACCCCAAAATGAACACTTAAACGGTTTTGTCCTTCCTGATTGCTATGATTATGTTCCTCTCTTACAGTTGTGTGTATGTTTTGACAAAATTGGAGATTGGAAAAAGGCAAAAGAATATAATGAAAGAGCGGGTGCGCTTAAGCCCTATTCCAAAGCATATCTTTATAACAAACAATATTTTGAAAGTCTTCAGATTCCTTAGAGCGTGTTTCCCACACGCTCTCTTTTTTTAATATGTAACAGATGCATGGAAAAAACATAAAATATTTGTAGAAAAAGATACTTATATGTCTTTTTTTAAAATAAATTGTAGAAAGGATATGCATTTTATGGATAATAAAAATTTATGCAACAATTGTCAAAGTCATTGTCAGAACCATTGTCATCCAGTCTGCTGTGAACGCGGACCGGCTGGGCCTAAAGGAGATCAGGGCTGACAGGACCGCAGGGAATCAAAGGAGATACCGGCTGTCCGGGGCCCAAGGGTGACAGAGGCGAGCCAGGTCCCATGGGGCCGCAGGGCATTCCCGGCGCTCCCGGAGCGAGAGGGCCTAGAGGAAATACGGGGCCGGTAGGACCTACCGGAAACACAGGTCCGAGAGGCTATGCTGGTCCAAGAGGCTATGCCGGTCCACAGGGGATTCAGGGGGTTCGCGGTGATATTGGTCCGAAGGGTGATCCGGGTTGTGAAGGCCCACAAGGGGATATCGGACCTCAGGGGCCGGCAGGGCCGACAGGCCCGACAGGTCCTATAGGGCCACAAGGAGATGTTGGGCTTCAGGGTCCCAGAGGTATTCCTGGCCCAATCGGCTCGACGGGCCCGACAGGAGCGATGGGACCGCAGGGTGTAACAGGTCCGCAAGGTGTTCAGGGTGTGACAGGCCCAATTGGACCTCAGGGCCCGAAGGGATGTCAGGGAGATGATGGTCCGACAGGAGCGACGGGCCCAACGGGAGCTGCAGGTACGGGAGCGATTATTCCGTTTGCGTCAGGGCTTCCGGTTTCAATGACGACAATTGCCGGAGGGCTTGCAGGAATTCCAGCTTATATTGGTTTTGGAAGCAGTGTGCAGGGACTTACAATTTTGGGATCGACTATAAATATTACAAATGCTGGTGGAACCCTTTCTAACTTTGCGTTTCAGGTTCCCCGTAACGGTATCATTACTTCATTTAGTGCGTTCTTTAGCACAACATTAGCGATTTCTTTAGTAGGTTCGACTGTTACAATAAGAGCGCAGATATATCAGTCAGCAACGCCGGATAATGTATTTTCGCCAATTGCCGGAACACTGGTAAATCTGACTCCATCGCTTGCCGGGGTCATATCCGTTGGCACTCTGGCGAATGGTTCCCTTACGGGCCTCAATATACCGGTAACAGCTCAAACTCGGCTGATGCTCGTATTTTCGGCAACAGCAAGCGGACTGTCTTTGATTAATACAGTTGCAGGGTATGCAAGCGCTGGCTTAAGTATTAATTAGTGGCATGAAATAAAAATGATTCCTGGAGATTTCGGCACTCAAAATCTCCAGGATAATTCGTGTATGAAAAATCCTGAAGGAAGGCGGGCACAGTGAAAAATATTGGGAAAGGGGGCACCTATGGAAGAGCTGCACCCGGACTACACCATCAACTGGGATGATTACGACGAGGGCGATTATATAGATTATGAATTTATTTAAAGAGAGTTGTTTATATGTTATCATATAAGTACATTTCCTTTTTGGTGAATCGGCTAATAGATTTTGGACAAATCCTGTATTTATGTGGGAACTGATCTTTCCTGGATAAGATGAAGCAGGAAGGGAGAAAAATATGATTTACATAATATACACGTATGAACAGCGGAAGGATGCGGAAGAAATCCTGCATTACTTAGTGGAAGAAAAAAATACAGATAAGTTCCACCAATGAAAATTGGTATGAATTGCATGAGGAAATGCGCATGATTCCGGTCAGCGGTACAAGAAATGCGGATTACACGGATCCTAAGATGGTTCCGGAAAAGATAAGGGAAGTGAATCGTTAGTAAAGTGGGTTTTGCTAAAACAAATGGAATAAGAAGCTGTTGTGCGAGTGGCTCTTATAAAATGAATATGGTAAAATTTTATAAGAAATGAGGTAAAGCAATATGGAAAAGAAAATTTATATCACAGAGGAAGAACGGGAAAAGTGCTAAAAGGCGGCTGATGTGTTTGCGGAGCTGTACGAAATGGCGGATATTGTAGTGGTTGATGTAGGCAGATACGGTTTTGTAGTGTTGAAATATTATACTTCGCCGCATGGATTTGAAGTAGATGCAACATTTACGGACAGCAGAGCATTAAATTATTGGAAGGAAAACTGACTTCGCACAAAAGGCGGAAATAAGGCTGTAGAATAAGTTTTAAAGAAGAAGACTACCTAAACTGGCGAATAGAAATGACAGGAAAGGCTCTGTATCATGCAGGGCTTTTCTTGTTTGTGCATGATGATAAAAAGAAAGTATGAATGAGTGGGATTTCCCCGTAGCCGGCATTTGTGGAAATGTGTATAGCTGGTTATTTCACAATGCTCGCCTTAAACACTTGAAACTATTCGGTTGGACGCATATAATTATAGCTGTTAGAAATTTGAGAAGGAGTGAGTAAGAATGTTTGAGTATATTTCTGCGCCAGAAGCCGCAAAAAAATGGGGTATTTCAGAAAGACGGGTACAGAAGCTATGTGAGGATGGACGCATATCTGGAGTGGCAAAATTCAGCCGTATGTGGCTGATTCCGAAAGACGCCTCAAAACCGACAGATGGGAGAATAAAGGGAAGAAAGGAAGGAAATAGCAAATGAAACGGCTGTTTTTACTGGAAGACGATTTGAGCCTGATAAATGGGCTCTCTTTTGCCTTAAAAAAGCAGGGATATGAAATAACAGTTGCCCGAACTACTTTGGAGGCAGATGCATTGTGGGAAAAGGAAGAATATGATCTGGCTGTTTTGGATGTATCACTGCCTGACGGTTCTGGCTTTGATTTCTGCAAAAAGATAAGGCAGACCTCAAAAGCGCCTATTATGTTTCTTACTGCAGCTGATGAAGAAACAGATATTATCATGGGGCTTGACATTGGGGGTGACGATTATATTACGAAACCGTTCAAGCTGGCAGTGTTCCTTTCGAGAATCAACGCCCTGATCCGCAGGAGTGAAAATTTTAACACTGCTGTTACAGAATTAAATTCAGGCGGTGTCAATATCCGGCTTTTAAAAGGTGAAGTATATAAAAGAGGAGAATTGGTTGAACTGACAGCAAGTGAGTATAAGCTGCTATGCCTGTTTATGGAAAACCCTGACCAGATACTTTCTTCAGAGCAGATTTTAAGCAGATTGTGGGATTGTAACGAAAGCTATATAGATAATAATTCCCTTACAGTGTATATCCGCAGGCTTCGTACAAAAATTGAGGATAATCCGGGAGAACCGAAACGGATTGTTACTGTCCGTGGTATGGGGTATAAATGGAACGCTGTGGATTGAGGTGTGGAATGAAAATATTTGCAAACCGGAAAATCAAACTACTTTTTGGAAGGGTTTTGTTATGTATTTGCTTTTTTATGTTGGCTTCGGCGTTGCTTATAGGTTTTGGAGTTAAAAATGCGGCAGCTTTTACGGTGATTTGCTTTTTGCTGATGAGCGCCGCAATACTGGCGCTTTTGTTTGGATATTTTAGAGAACAGCATCAAATTATGGAAAATGCCATATCGCAGATTACAGAATACATATCTGGTAACAAAGATGTTACGATTGAATGTAATGATGAGGGCGAATTATACAGATTGTTCCATGAAGTAAATTCTTTGGTTGCTATCTTAAATGCCCATGCAGAGAACGAAAAAAGCGCAAAGAAATTCCTGCGGAACACAATATCTGATATTTCGCACCAGTTAAAGACACCGCTTGCCGCCCTGAATATTTATATTGGACTGATACAGGGCGAAGCGGAAGAACAGGGGGCAGTTCAGGAGTTTTCCAGACTTTCCGAACAGGAACTTGACCGTATTGAAGGACTTGTACAAAATCTATTGAAAATTACAAAACTGGATGCAGGCGCGATTGTGTTAGATAAGTCTCTGGAGAATGTGTCGGAGATTGTGGAAAGCGTGAAAAAGCATTTCCTGTTTCGCGCCGAGCAGGAAGGAAAGGAAATTTGTCTGTCGGGAAATGGGGAAACAACTCTTTTATGTGACCGTAGCTGGATCATGGAAGCAATCAGCAATCTTGTGAAGAATGCCCTTGACCATACGGAAAAGGGTAATTCCGTCTGTATTGAATGGAAGTCTTTTGCGTCTGTTGTCCAGATTACCGTGAAAGACAACGGTCTCGGCATCTGCCCAGAAGATTTACACCATATTTTTAAGCGGTTTTATAGAAGCCGCTTTTCTAAAGACACACAAGGGATCGGGCTTGGGCTGTCTTTGACAAAAGCAATCGTAGAAGCTCATAATGGGACGATTGAAGTTGACAGCGCATTAGGTATGGGAGCCTCTTTCACGATGAATTTTTTAATTCCAACAAAATTGTAGGGTAATTGTAATATAGGTGTAGGATTTCTCTGTTATATTGGGGCTATCAAAACAGAAAGAGGTGTTTACACATGAACTTATTAGAAGTCAACAATATCTGTAAAACATACGGAAGCGGCGAAACTGCCGTACACGCTTTGAAAAAAGTCAGCTTTTCCGTTCCAAAGGGCGAGTATGTAGCTATCGTCGGCCAATCCGGCTCTGGAAAAAGCACGCTGCTCAATATAATA
>OFGG01000035.1_pt1 | contig 110727 bp, 102 predicted proteins | sample 1521701 | NCBI WGS metagenome assembly OFGG01 (sample SAMEA3504081, study PRJEB24116) | mouse gut metagenome | biome: mouse gut; feature: mouse-associated habitat; material: faeces | place: Denmark | collected 2011
ATGAACGGAGCGCTGTTTCAGGGGGAGCAGGTAGTGAGTCCTGATGAACTGGAAGAGGAACTTTCAGAAGTAGAAAGGATCATAGAAGCATAAAAAAGAGTGGGAAATTACGATGCGGGGCAGATCTGTGCGGCCCTGACAAGATAGACCAAAGCCGCTGCGTTGCAAAGTTCAATGCAGCGGCTTTGGCGTTTTGCCTGTTTGCTGACGTGATCCGGGTCAGGGATGGATTGCTTTTTCAATGACCCCAAAGCCCAGCGGGTAAGGCCCGGTATGTACGCCAATGGTAGCGCCAATCTGGTAAATCGGGATTTCTTTTATTTGATATCCTCTATTTTGCAGGACGGTTAAGGCATGGTCGCGGAAGGAGATTCCTTCTTTTTGGTCATAGCCATACCCAACGGCGATGCTGAAACATTCAATCCCCAAGTCTGATTCGTCTAAATATTCCAATAAAAGGTCAATTGCTTTCTGGGTGGTGCGTTTCCGCCCACGGTCCATGCCGGAAGGGAAAATTTCCCCTTGTTTTAGCGTGATCACGGGGCGGATATCCAAAATGCCGCCGGCAAGCGCGGCAACCTTTCCAATGCGGCCGCCATGCTTTAAATATTCCATGTTCCCTACGGTAAAAAAGATCCGTCCGGTACTTTTGATCTGCTCTAAGCGAACAACGGCATCCTGATAGTTGACACCGCTATCTCTTAATGCGGCGGCTTCAAGCACATATTGTCCTTGGAGCACGGTATTGATAGTGGCATCAATAACGGTAATATCGGCGTGGGGGAACCGTTCAAGGATCAGTTCCTTTGCATTTAATGCGGACTGCATGGAACCGCTGAATTTTGTGGTGATACATATACAGATTACGGGTATCTGCTTTTGGGCAAAGGGAAGAAATGCTTCTTCATAATCGTGGACCGAGGGCATGGAGGACTTTGGGAATATTCCTTTACGGTCAACCATCTGCTGGTAAAAATCTCTGATATTGATATCCACATTTTCTTTCAAATAGTTTTCATCATCAAAAGATACATAAAAGGGAACCACTGTGATGTTTTCTTTTTGCACCAGCCCGGTGGGCAGGTCACAGGAACCGTCACTGATAATATGAAATGTTTCGCTCATGATCATACCTATGCCTTTCACGCATGAGTTTCTTTCATGCTTTTGTTTGTATAGGATAGGATACTACTTTTATGCAGAAAAAGCAATGAGCTTTACAGGTAACAATTCAGCCTTGCCGTTTCCTTCGTCTTAAAGCCGGGCCCGTGTCAGTTCTGGTTTTTATGGCTATGATAACTTTCGGGATTTTGGGAAACCGGCTGTTCCAAATATTTATTAGCTTCTCTCGCAGAAACTTATGCCCTGCACTAAACCGTTGCAAAAAGCATATGTTTTGTTCAGGGCATTTCAAACAACTGCTGCGAGCAGCATTTATATTGGAACAGCCATTTTTCCAAAATCTATCGAAAGATTATCATAAGCCACGCAAAACCAGAACTGCACGAGCCCGGCTTTGTGGCGAAGGAAACGGCAAGGCTGAATTGTTATCTATACAGATTAGATAAAAATTGCATTAACAGGGTTGACATTAGTTCTGCCATATTATATGTTAAACATATGAACAGTTGTTCAAATGGTAAAGGCAAATGGGGCAGGGATGGAGAAAGAGTGGGATGTCATCCGGAAGGGAGGTGGAAAGATGGCGATACATGACGTGGAGTGCTGTGACACATTTCAGACCCATGAGGAGCTTTTAGCGCTGGTGTCAGAGAAGATGCCCGACGAAGATGAGCTGTACGATCTTGCGGAACTGTTTAAGGTATTTGGGGATTCTACAAGGATCAGGATTTTATATGTGTTGTTTGAGGCGGAAGTGTGCGTGTGCGATCTTGCGCAGGCGCTTAACATGACGCAGTCGGCGATATCCCATCAGCTTAAGATTTTGAAGCAAAACAAGCTGGTAAAGAGCAGGCGGGAAGGAAAGTCAGTATTTTACTCCCTTGCGGATGGGCATGTACGGACGATCATTGCCCAGGGAAGGGAACATATTGAAGAGTAGCAATTTGATCAAATTAAGAAAAGTGAGGGAAAAATAATGAAGAAAAAATTTAAACTGGAAGATTTAGACTGTGCAAACTGTGCTGCAAAAATGGAAAATGCAATCAAGAAGATAGACGGGGTAAATGATGCCACCGTCAGTTTCCTTGCCCAGAAGATGACGATTGATGCGGTGGATGAAAAATTTGACGCTATTATGAAAGAGGTAGTGGCTGTCTGCGCCAAGGTGGAGCCGGACTGCAAAATCCTTTTCTAAGAGAAAGGCAGGATGAGGGATTATGACGAAGAAGCAAAAGAAGATGCTCATACGTATCATCATAGCGTTTTTATTATTTGCAGGCTTGCTTATCTGCGGGCACACAGGCCTTCTCAACGGGCTTTCGGGTACTGTTTATCTGTTCCTGATCTATCTGATCCCGTATCTTGTCATTGGCTATGACATTATTTTGAAAGCGGCAAGGAACATCAGGCATGGGCAGGTGTTTGATGAAAATTTTCTGATGATGATCGCTACATTTGGGGCTTTTGGGGTAGGAGAATATTCCGAGGGCGTGGCGGTAATGCTGTTTTATCAGGTTGGGGAGTTGTTTCAGGGATATGCGGTTGGAAAATCCCGTCAGTCCATATCTGATATGATGGACATCTGCCCGGAATATGCCAATATTGAAATAGACGGGAAACTGACTCAGGTGGATCCGGATGAAGTGGAACTTGGCAGTGTGATCGTGATCAAACCGGGGGAGCGGATCCCTTTAGACGGTGTGGTGCTAGAGGGGGAATCGTTTATTGACACGGCGGCCCTGACCGGGGAATCGGTTCCGAGGAGGGCGGCGGCAGGGGATGAAGTCATCAGCGGCTGTGTGAACGGCGGCGGAACCCTGAAGGTGAAAACCAGCAAGGAATTTGACGATTCTACCGTTGCAAGGATACTGGAGCTGGTTGAAAATGCCAGCAGTAAAAAGGCAAAAGTTGAAAACTTTATCACAAAATTCGCAAGGTATTATACACCGATAGTTACCATTTGCGCTGTGGCCTTAGCGGTGCTGCCTCCTCTTATTTTAGGTAGGAGCTTTGGGGAATGGATCAGGCGTGCCTGTATTTTTCTTGTGATTTCCTGCCCCTGTGCATTGGTGATTTCCGTGCCCCTTGGATTTTTTGGAGGGATTGGCGCAGCTTCCCGGATTGGTGTTTTAGTAAAGGGCAGTAATTTCTTAGAGGCGGTTGCGGAGATGGAGACCATTGTGTTTGACAAGACAGGAACGCTGACCAAAGGTGAATTTAAGGTACAGGGAATCTATCCGGTCAATTGCAGTAAAGAAGAACTGTTAGAAGTTACGGCTTTAGCGGAAGGGTATTCCACCCACCCTATCGCAGGTTCTATCCGTGAGGCATATGGAATGGAACTGAACATGGAGCGTGTAAGCCAGGCGGAAGAGATTGCAGGATGCGGAATCCGCGTGATGGTAGACGAAATAGAAGTCCTTGTAGGCAATGAAAAGCTGATGAAGCAGGAAAAGATCAGCTATGTACCTGATCAGAGTGCGGGAACAGTGGTGTATACGGCGTTTGACGGCAGCTTTGCCGGAACGGTGGTCATTGCCGACAGTGTAAAAGAGGGCGCAGCAAGGGCAATCCGAGATATGAAACAAGTGGGCGTAAAAAAATGCGTGATGCTGACCGGAGACCGGCAGGAAGCGGCAGCGGCAGTTGCAAAGGAACTTGGGATCGATGAAGTCCATGCGGAGCTTTTGCCCGGAGATAAGGTTTCAAAAGTGGAAGAACTTTTGGAAAGAAAAGAAGGGAAGGGCAAGCTTGCCTTTGTGGGTGACGGCATCAACGATGCGCCTGTGCTTACCCGGGCGGATATTGGTATTGCAATGGGGAGCATGGGGTCTGATGCGGCAATCGAGGCGGCGGATGTGGTGCTGATGGATGATGATGTAAAAAAGATCGCATCTATTGTGCGCATTTCCAGAAAGACGCTATCTATCGTAAAGCAGAATATTGTGTTTGCGCTGGGGGTGAAGGCGCTGGTGCTTTTGCTTGGAGCTTTTGGCGTTGCCAATATGTGGGAAGCGGTGTTTGCGGATGTGGGGGTATCCGTGATCGCAATCCTTAACGCTATGCGGGCGCTTAAAATAGATTGACAGGGGCGGATATTTGTGAATATGAAGATGAAAAAGGGGCTTGGAATTTTATGTTTGCTTATGATGGTCTTGTTATCCGGAAGCCAGGCAGAAGCAAAAGAGGAGCAGATGCTGGAAGAAGTGGAAGAGATCCTGGCAGGTATGACCCTGGAGGAAAAAGTATATCAGCTTTTTATTATCACGCCGGAAGCATTGACCGGAAGCAATACAGTGACGGCAGCCGGCGAAACTACCAGGAAGAGCTTAGAGAACTATCCGGTAGGAGGTCTGGTATATTTTTCCAAAAACTTAAAGGATCCTGCGCAGACAAAGAAAATGCTGCAAAATGTGATGGCATTTTCCTATGAAGTGGAAGGGCTTCCCCTCTTTACCTGTATAGATGAGGAAGGCGGCCGGGTGGCAAGGATTGGCAGCAATCCGGCGTTTGGCGTGGAAAAAATCGGGAGTATGCAAGAGATCAAGGATGAAAAAGAAGCATATGAGGCCGGGGAAACCATCGGAACTTATTTATCCCAGTTTGGGTTTAACTTCAACTTTGCGCCGGATGCGGACGTACTGACGAATAAAAGCAATAAGGCGATCGGAGACAGGTCCTTTGGAAGTGACGTCGATACGGTGGTCAAGATGGCAGCCGCATTTTCGGATGGCCTCCATAGTCAAAATGTGCTTAGCTCGTTTAAACATTTCCCCGGACATGGAGCTGTACAGGGGGATACCCATGATGGGTTTGTCTATACGGATAAGACTTATGAAGAATTATTAAAAAGTGAGCTGAAACCTTTTATGGCCGCAGGGCCTTTGGGTGTGGACGCAGTCATGGCAGCCCATATATCGGTACCGGAGATCACAGGGGAGGATACTCCCTGCACGCTGTCTGAAAAGATGATCACGGATGTTTTGCGCCGTGACTTAGGTTTTGAAGGGCTTATCATCACGGATGCTTTGGATATGGGAGCAATCACCCAGAACTATACCTCCCGGCAGGCGGCAGTCCTGGCGTTTCGGGCAGGGGTGGATATGCTGTTGATGCCAAGAGATTTTAAGCAGGCATCAGAAGGAATATTAGAGGCAGTTGAAAAGGGTGAGATCAGTGAGGAGCGGATTGATGAATCTCTCCGGAGGATCATAAAAGCAAAACTATTGTGGAAAGGTCATTGAAATATTTTTAAAAATCACCTATACTAATTTCATATAAGACCAATGAGGAAGTGGGGATGCTATGAAGCAGCAAAGATTGATCATGTTTTCTTTTATGATAATTTATCTGTTATGCATATCGCCCGCTTTCTCTTTTTGCGTTTACGGGGAGGAAGACGGGGATTCTGAGGCGGTTTTAGAAGCCTATGAGGATTATATGCAGCGTTTTTTAGGGATCACCAGCCGCAGGGAGATTGAAAATGCCGGTTTTGATGTCATCACGGAACAGATTTTTCCCATAGAGACGGAATGTTTTGGGAATGTGGTGCTGATCCCCGCTTTGGAAAAAACATACCACCGGCTGGTGCTTTTTTGGGCAAAGGAAGATGGCTCGATCGTATACCGCACGGACCAGCTTGAGGCGAACAACCGGAACAAAGGGCAGATGGAGCAGCCGATCAAAGAGCTTGCGGCTATTTCTTTTCAGGAGCTGAACGGGGATGGAAAGATGGATGTGGTTCTTATCACTATCTGCGAGAGGAAGGGAAGTTCTTATGGAAGGAAAACCTATAAGGTGGGGGAAGTTCTGTTCCAGGATGATCAGGGATTTTACCGGGACTACCGCATATCGGATAAGATCAATCGTTTCAGCATGAATAAAAGTGTGGAGTGCATTACCGCTTTTGTGCGGGATGGCAAGTCGGCAGAGTTCCTTTATACGGCAACAACGAAAAAGGAGCTTTTGGCTAATGGTTTTCAGATTGCACAGGAGCAGTGCTATTTCAGGCAGTTTGAAAAGTTAGGGAAGCTTGAGGTGGTGCCGGGAACTTATACTATGGCGGATTTTGCGGTCTTTATGATCTACCTTATCAATGAGCAGGGTGATATTGTCTGGAGTTTCCAGCCTATGGGTGAATATGACAATCTGTATGCGCTTAAGGGGATCACCTGCCGGGATATTGACGGGGATGGGATGAAGGATATTTTAGTCCTTGCCAGATACAGTTATGAGGGGAATGAGCTTTCAACGAAAAGCGATTATTCTATTTATTATCAGCGCACCGGCGGCTTTTATGAGGAGACCGGGATACAAAAGAAATATCCCTGCAGTGACGAGGACACGGTGGCGGGCCTGGTGGAAAAAGCAAGAGCTTATTGGGGGTGGAAGACAGAAGAATGAATAAGATACTGATTGTAGATGATGAAAAGGCAATATGTGATCTGATCGAGCTGAATTTATCAGCTTCCGGTTATCAATGTATGACGGCCCAGGACGGGCTTAAGGCGATTGAACTGATCGATAAGGAGAAATTTGACCTGCTTCTCCTGGATATCATGCTTCCAGGGGTGGACGGCTATGATATTTTGGAATATGCCAGGCCCTATAAGATACCGGTGATCTTTATCACCGCAAAACACGAGGTAAAGGAACGGGTAAAGGGGCTAAAACTGGGGGCCGATGATTATCTGGTCAAGCCCTTTGACGTGGTGGAGCTGGTGGCCAGGGTGGAAGCCGTGCTCAGGCGTTACCACAAGGCCCAGCAGGTCCTTACGGTAGGCGACGTGGTGGTGGATATGGAAGCAAGACGGGTCATGCGGGCAGGGAAGCCGGTGGTATTGACCAATAAGGAATTTAAGCTTCTTGTCCTTTTCGTGACCAATAAAAATATAGCTTTATTCAGGGAAAACCTGTATGAGAGGGTTTGGGAGGAAGAGTATTACTGCGACAGCCGGACCCTGGATCTTCATGTACAGCGCCTTCGAAGAAAGCTTGGATGGGAACATAATCTGGTGGCGGTATATAAGGTTGGGTACCGCTTAGAGGTACCAGATTAAAAGAAGCTTTCAAACTTTTTATTGGTGCAGAGCCGCAGGCAGGCTTGCGCCATGCAGGGGGATATCAATGAGATTTTCTTTAAAACTTCTGCTGCTAAGTATCATCGTGATGGCCCTTGCTTTCGGGTTCAGCGGATTTTACCTGGTGAATTATGTGTTTGAGACATCCCTTGTGCGGGAGGTGGAACAGGCATTGGACGAGAACAGCATTCTCCGATTTGCCTTTGAGACCGCTGCCCTAAATGTGCCTGCAAAGTATGATATGCTGCAGGACGGTTCCATTGAGCAGATTGCCGTTAACCTGGAAAACAGCGGGCAGAGCACAGGCAGGATGCTTAGGATCAGTGATGAAGAAAAGGTATTTTTATATGCCAGTGAAGGCTTTGACGCAGACGGGGAGCAGCTTGCAAGAACCGATGAACAGACCAAGACTTACCGGATCATCCGGTTAGGGGAGCGGTATTATATCCAGACAGGGAGTATACTGCGGGCCCTGGACCGGGTGCTTTACCTGGAAACTTTAAGGGATGTTTCAGAAGTGTTTGAGGAACGCACGTTAGGGTTTGGAGTTTACCGCCGGGTCACGGTGCTTATGCTGGTGCTGGGCACATTGGTCATGTATCTGATCGCGTCATGGCTTACCAAGCCGATCCGCCTTTTGACCAAGGCTACTAAGCAGATGGCGGCGGGGGATTACGGGTATCGGGCAAAAAAGGTAAGCAGCGATGAGCTGGGACAGCTTACCCTTGATTTTAACCGGATGGCGGAGGCCCTGGAAGAAAACGTGGGAAAATTGGAGGATGAACTGCAGGCAAGGGAAGATTTTATCGGCGCCTTTGCCCATGAGCTGAAAACGCCGTTGACTTCCATCATCGGCTATGCGGATATGCTGCGGTCAAGAAAGCTGGATGAAGAAAAGAGCATTTTGTCCGCTAACTACATCTATACGGAAGGACGGCGTTTGGAGAGCATGTCCATCAGGCTTTTGGATATCATGGTGGCAAAGCACGGAACGCCGGAGTTTTTGCAGGTTCCGGCAGAAAATCTATTTCTTTATGTGAAAGAGATGTTTAAGACCAATGAGGAAATGGATTTTGAATACCGGTATGACGCGGACACGATCTTTGTGGAAAGCGACCTGATCATCACTGTGCTGATCAACCTTTTAGACAATGCCTGTAAAGCGTCGGAGCCGGGAAGCCGAATAGAAGTTTTGGGGAAAAAGGAGCAGGAAGGCTATCGCTTTACGGTGAAGGATGAAGGCGTGGGGATTGCGCCGGAAGAAGTCAAGAAGATCACCAAAGCGTTTTATATGGTGGATAAATCAAGGTCGAGGAGCAGGAACGGCGCAGGGTTAGGCCTTGCATTGTGTGCGGAGATCCTTGCCCTGCATGAGAGCAGGCTGGAGATCGACAGCACGCCGGGCAAAGGAACGGCGATGAGCTTTTTGATTCGAAAAGGAGGAGAGGCATGAAGAAATCGGCAATCAACTACATACTCCTTTTTATGACGCTGCTTGTGGCAGGGCTTTCTGTCTGGGGGCCGGAGGCTCTTGCGGTCTATGCGGACCAGAATATCCTAAACGCCATCAATACCAAGACCACGGAAGAAGGGGAAAAGGGATACCGCTATCAGCTTACTCCCGGGGAAAAGCTTTATATCCTATCCCAGTGTTTAAACCGCCAGGCCATGCCGGAAAGCGAGCAGAGTGCCCTCACAAGGGGCATGGAGCCGGACTATCAGGAGCTGGAAGGGGCGTATGCGTTTGTGGTAAACCATCAGGGGCCTTCCGGGCGGGAGATTACGGATGAGGAAATCTACGCCACCTGTAACCAGACCCTGGATGCGCTGAAAGAAGCGGGGATCTTGCCGGATACGGTGCGGGAAGTGACGCCGGGTGGGTATGATGCGGTGCTCTATTCCGCCATCGACGTGTTAGAGCCGAGAAATAATGTGGCGGTGTGGAAGGTAAGCCTTTCCACGAACCAGAAAAATGCCAATAAGGAAAACCGCCTTCTGGACGCTTATCTGGATGCGGACACAGGAAAGCCTTATGAGTTTTACGCAAGGACTAATCTGAAGTGGGAAGAGATCGATCCGGATCGGATGATCGCAGCCTGGGGGGAATATATGGGCCTTGGAGAGCCATTGGTTTATGAGACAAACAACCCGCTTTTGGAGACCACGCCCTATTACCAAAAATATGTGTTCTACGGGAACGGGGAGGAAAAGACCATCGTGACCATCGGGTTTTATGACGGGATCAACGAACTGTTTTTGAAAATTTCCAAATGATGCAACTATGATGCAAAAATGATGGAACTATGATACAACTATGATGAGAATATGATGCACCTGCCCTGTATGCTGTTATTATAAGGACGATCGGGGAAGGAGCATCATTTTTTATGCAAAAGAAAAAGGTCAGGAAAAACCGGGAACAATGGGATGAACAGCTTCTTGGCGCAGGTATGATATTATTTGCCGTTATCGTTTCTATGGTGTCACTTTTAGGGAAAGCGCCTGTCTTTGGAGAAAACAAAGAGGAAACGAAGAATCAGGCGGTTAAGATCGAGGTGCCAAAAGAGCGGATAGAAGTGATAACCAAGGAGACAGATAAAAAGACGGCCAAAAGCATGCTCTATGAAGGCGCTGTGGGAAAGCTGGAAAAAGACAACGAAGAAGAACCTTTGGTCATGCTTGACCCGGGGCATGGCGGAGTGGATGGCGGGTGCGTTAAGGATGGTATCAAAGAAAAGAACATTAATTTCCGGATTGCGCTGCTGGCAAAGGGGAAGCTGGAAGAAAAGGGGTTCCGGGTACTTCTGACCAGGGAAAAGGATGCTTACATTTCCAAGGAAGACCGGGCAAAGTTTGCAAACCGGATGGGGGCGGATGCTTTTGTCAGCATTCATCAAAATACCTTTGAAGATGCAAGCGTCTTTGGGCTTGAAACATGGTATGACGGGAAGGATGCAGAGGGAGAAAGCCAAAGGCTGGCCCGTCTTGTCCACGGACAGACCCTGCTTAGCACGGGAGCGGAGGAGAGAGAACTGCACGGGGATGCGGACTTCCATGTGACCAGCAGCACTCAGATGCCCTCCTGTCTGATCGAGACCGGGTTTTTGTCAAACAGGGAAGAAAGGGATAACCTGAAAGACGCACAGTACCAGGAAAAGATTGCGGAAGGGATTGCCCAGGGCATTGACTTATATTTCCATCCTAAGACCATGTACCTTACTTTTGATGACGGTCCGTCGGAGGAGTGTACGGATATGGTGCTGAACATTTTAAGGGAAAAGAACGTGAAGGCCACCTTTTTCCTGATTGGGGAATACGTGGAAAAATATCCGGAGGTGGCAAGGAGGATCGTGGAGGAAGGCCATACCGTCGGCATTCATTGTTACCGCCATGACTACAGTGTGCTTTATGAGAGCGTGGACAGTTACCTTGAGGATTTCCAAAAAGCGTATGACGTGGTGGAAAAAATCACCGGTGTAAAGGCGAAGATCTTCCGGTTTCCCGGAGGCAGCGTGAATGCCTACAATAAGTCTGTGTGTGAGGATATCATCAGGGAAATGACCTGCAGGGGATATGTGTATTTTGACTGGAATGCCAGCTTAGACGACGCGGCAGGGGCCGAAAGCCCGGAAGAACTTCTTGCCAATGCAAAGGCTACGGCCATGGGCAGGAAAAAAGTGGTCATGCTTGCACATGACAGGGTATACAATACGGCGCTTTGTCTGGATAGTTTGATTTTGCAGTTCCCGGAATACAGGATGGAAGTCCTTACCACGGATGTTGAGCAGGTGAAATTTGCCCTTCCTTAAAAAGGAAATCAGGTATATTTTTCCTTTAGTTACCCATAATAAAAAGAAAATATTATTTGGGAAATGGAAGGAGATCATGATGGCAGTGGATTTTAAAAAGAGTGAAACAAAGGATAACCTGATGCGGGCATTTGCAGGGGAAAGCCAGGCCAGGAACCGTTACACCTTTGCGGCAGGGCAGGCTAAGAAAGAAAATCTTCAGGTGATCGAAGCGGTTTTTATTTATACCGCAAATCAGGAAAAAGAGCATGCGGAGATTTTTTATGATCATTTGAAAAAACTTTCCGGAGAGACCATCCATATCGAGGGCGGTTATCCTGTTGACATTTCGGATCATGTGCTGGATCTATTGAAGATGGCACAGCACAATGAGTATGAGGAACACGATCCTGTTTACAAAAAATTCGGCGAAAAGGCAATGGAGGAAGGGTTTAAAGACGTTGCACACTCCTTTTTTTCCATTGCGGAGATTGAAAAGGTGCATGGAGACAGGTTCGGAAGATTTGCCAAATGGATGGAAGAAAATAAGTTGTTTGTCTCGGATGTAAAGACAGGATGGATGTGTTTAAACTGCGGCTATGTTTTTGAAGGGGAAAAGGTGCCGGAAAAATGTCCGGTCTGCCAGCATGATAAGGGATATTTTATCCGGCTGGAATTTTCGCCTTTTGAAGGAACTTTATGAATTAATTCTTAAGACTGTGATCAGAGAATTGACAGCGCCGGAATAATGTGAATATAATGGAGGATAGCAGAAGATAGTATGTATTTAGATGATTAGTTGAGGAATAGAATGAAAAAAAAGAAAACAAGGCTGATCGTACCGGTCTTATGGATATCCTTTATTGTCATGGTTGCCGGAATCACCTACCTTTCCGTCCAAAGCGGTGAGGATGCCAAAAAGCTTGGAAGCCAGTTTATATCGTCATTAGCACAGAATATCAACGATAGTCAGAATGTTGGCGAAGAGGAAGTAAACTCGCTTACTTACTTTATCAGGCAGAGCGGGAGGGCGATGGCCTTTCTCCTGCTGGGGATTGTAGGAACTGTTGCGGTGCATGTCTCCTGTACAAAGTGGAACTGGGGGATCAAGACGTTTGTGACGGCATTTGTGCTTTTGGCCATTGCCTTTTTCACTGAAAAAGTAAAGATATATATCCCGTCAAGGCATTACAGCTATGAAGAAATGATGATCAGTATGGTTGCCGTGGTCATAGGTTTTTTGGCGGTGTCAGTCATTACGCTTACGGTTTCCGCCTTAAAGTCGTTTTTCCGGTTTATGGCGGCCAGCCATATATAAGGGCTGTGGAGAAACAAGATATCCGTATCCTGTTTCCCACAGCCTTTTGTATTTGGGTGATTTAAAATGAGCCGGTATATTTTTCTTCGCAGTATTTGCAGCGGTAAATTTCCTTTTCCTCATCGGCAAGGACGAAGACATGAGGGAGTTCCTGCTCGATGGAGGTGATGCATCTCGGATTTTTGCATCGGATCACGTTTTTGATCTCCCCCGGCAGCATCAGATCCTTTTTGGAAACAATCTCGCCGTCTTTGATCACATTCACGGTGATGTTGTGGTCGATAAAGGCCAGCACATCCAAATCCAGCATATCAATGTCACATTCCACCTTGAGAATATCCTTTTTTCCCATTTTATTACTTCTGGCATTTTTGATGATGGCTACCGTGCAGTCCAGCTTATCAAGCTGCAGGTGATGGTAGATAGATAAGCTTTTTCCGGCTTTGATATGGTCAAGGACAAAACCTTCTTCAATTTTTCCGACGTTCAGCATTTTTAATTCCTCCTAATCCGTTTTGATATTTAAAAGTGTAAGGATCAGCGCCATCCTCACATAAACGCCATATTGTACCTGCTTAAAATAGGAAGCCCGGGGATCGTCATCCACCTCAACGGAAATCTCATTGACCCTTGGGAGCGGGTGGAGCACCAGCATATCCGGCCTTGCAAGTTCCATTTTGGCTTTGTCAAGGATATAAAAATCTTTTAACCTTACATAATCTTCCTCATTAAAGAAACGTTCTTTCTGCACCCTGGTCATATAAAGAAGGTCAAGTTCCGGCATGATGCTCTCCAAACGGATCACTTCCTCGTAGGGGATGTTCCTTTCCTTCAACATGTCGGTGATGTAATCAGGAACCATCAATTCCCTTGGGGAGATGAAAATAAATTTGACTCCTTCGTAGCGGACCAGAGCATTGATCAGTGAGTGGACGGTCCTGCCAAATTTCAAGTCGCCGCAAAGACCGATGGTGAAATGATCAAGCCTTCCCTTAAGGGAACGGATGGTAAGTAAGTCCGTAAGGGTCTGAGTAGGGTGCTGGTGTCCGCCGTCGCCTGCGTTGATGACGGGAATGGAAGACCTTCCGGCAGCTACCATGGGCGCGCCTTCCTTGGGATGGCGCATGGCACAGATATCCGCAAAGCAGGAGATGACCCGTATGGTGTCAGATACGCTTTCCCCTTTACTGGCGGAAGAAGAGCCAGCATCGGAAAAACCAATCACGCTGCCGCCTAAATTCAGCATGGCGGCTTCAAAGCTTAAGCGTGTGCGCGTGCTGGGTTCATAAAAACATGTGGCTAGTTTTTTGCCGGCGCAGGTATGGGCATATTTGTCCATATTTGCTTCGATATCGTTTGCAAGGTCAAACAGCCGGTCTAATTCCTCCGTGGAAAAATCCAAAGGGCTCATAAGATGTCTCATAATTGCTTCTCCTTTTAAAAAATGTTCAAAATAAAATCGAAGAGAAGATCTCTTCGATTTTCCTATTCCATAAATGATAATAATTCCTCTACAGGTTTCCTTCTGGGTGCCGCAGGGTCTTCGGCAGGATATCCAACAGGGATCAGTGCGACAATTTCTCTTTCTTCGGGAATGTTAAGCAGCGAAGCTGCCTTGGCTTCGTCAAAAATCCCCATGATCACGCTCCCTAAGCCTTTTTCGTAAGCGGCAAGGCAAAATGTCTGGGCAGCAACGCCGGCATCAAACATCTGCCAGGAACCTTCCTTTGCGGTAGAGTAGGAGCCGTCGCGCTCAAAACCGCTTCTGTTTTTAATATAAGTAACAACGACAAGCATTGGCGCCTGTGCGATGATCTCCCCGTTTCTGGGATATGCCGAGGTACACTCTGCAATCGTGTCCTTTAGTTCTCCTTCTACGGCGATATAGCGGGTGATCTGTGTATGCTTCCAACTGGGGGCATAGGAGGCGGTTTCGATAATTTCGGAAAGCAGCGCATGGTCAATGGGCTGTTCGGTAAAGCTGCGGATACTTCTGCGGCCTTTAATACAATCTTTTGCGGTCATAAGCACACTCCTTTTTGGATGATAACAATAGTTTGACTGCTTCTATCATATCACAGGGCATGTTTTCTTTCAATATAATTAAATTTTTTTGTAATATTGTTAAGTTTATAAAATTATTGGCCGACAAAAATCTTGTAACTATACTCATAGCTACTGTGACTATATGGAGGCAAGGGAATGCCCAGGACGGGATTTCCATGGTTCAGTCTGCAGAAGGCGCTTTAAACGAGATCCATGAAATGTTACAGCGGGTCAACAAACTGGCGGTCAGGGCAGCCAACGGGACTTTGACAGAGGAAGACTGTGCCATGGTAGATGCGGCTTTTCCCGGATGACGGGATCTGGCCAAGCACGGCGTTTCCGTCGGCGGTCAGTGAATATAATATCCATTATAATTTAAAAGACGGTTCTTTTACCGTGGATATGCCGGATGGCTCGGGGGTATCGGCAAGTGCGGCGGCTATGGGGCGTGCCGGGGTAGGTCCGGTTTCACAAGGCGGGGCCCTGGCGGATCTTATCGCAACGGAACTGATACCGGATGCGGCAAACCAGATTTTCAGTGCCTTCCCTTCGCTTAAAACGCGGTGGGGAGTGAAACGATAGATATTAAAATAACTGTGGTCAATATAGACAGTAAAGGCGGGATGCTGGCAAGGGCGGGATATAAATGTTATTCCACAGGCAGACCATTGCAAGAGGGATGGATAAGATTTTTGCGGATCTGATCAACGGGCAGACGCTGAATCAGGCGCTGCAAAAGAATACAGGGATGACAGAGGCGCAGATCAAAAGTGCGGTCAATGGCGCCAATGCGGATGTGACGGAATTTGTCAGGAAACTCTCTTATGCGTCCAAAGGCGGGGCGGGTTCCGTGATCACACCTTCTTTAAATGTAGGCGGAACGGCAATTTTAGGAGGCGGTGGAACGGGGCCGAATCCACCAATCAACCCGGGAAATCCGGGAGGCGCAAAAGTGGCGGCATTGCAGGTGGGATCGGAATCCGGCCAGCATATTGCTTTTGACCTGTATGCCATGAACACGGCGGCCTTGGGGCTTTGGGGAACCAATGTTGCCACACAAGATGCGGCAGGCGCCGCAATCAATGAAATAAAAAACGCAATCTGTTATGTCAGCAGCGTAAGGAGCGCTTATGGCGCGGTGCAGAACCGTCTGGAACACACAATTTCCAATTTGGATAACGTGGTGGAAAACACGACGGCGGCAGAATCAGGAATCCGTGACACGGATATGGCGAAAGAAATGGTGCGCTATTCCAACCAGCAGATCCTGCTGCAGGCAGGAACGGCAATCTTATCACAGGCAAACAGACAGCCGGATATGATATTAGGGCTTTTAGGATAAAGAAGTTACCTTTGACGGAAAGGGTATATTGCAATGGGAGTGATCGTTGATATTTCATGCAGATCATGCCGGGCAGACTGGCAATGTATGACCGGATGCGGGCTGATGCATGGAACATTGGAACATGTGGCGGATTTGTTTCCGGACGAAATGAAACAGGAAATATTGGAATATGGAAAGCAGGCGGAAATTCCTTTGTTTGATTTCGGGTACCGGTTAGCTATCTGTCCGGACTGCGGCGGGATGGTAAGCGTTCCCGTAGTCAAAACCTATCAGGCATATGCAGGCCCCTGCCCGGATTGCGGGAAGCCGGTCCGGCTGGCCAGGGATCTGTCTAAGACTGCGTGCCCCGTCTGCCATGAGAAAGCGCTGGAAGTAAAAGAGACAGGATGCTGGGATTAAACAATGTTTGGTCTTTAAAAAGAACACCTTGCCAAATGGCAGGGTGTTTTGTACAATAAGAAAGGTTGGAGGTATTATAATGCTGGAAATATTTTACCCGGATGAATATCATAGTTCTACCTACAAAATTGATTTTCAATCTTTTTATGATGCCGGATACCGGGGCATCATTTTTGATATTGACAATACCTTAGTCTGCCACGGCGCACCTGCGGATGAGCGGAGTATCCGTCTGGTGCAAAGCCTGAAGGATATGGGGTTCGGGGTTCTTTTTCTTTCCAATAATAAAGAACCCAGAGTGAAAATGTTTAATGACGCCGTACAGGCACAGTATATTTTTAAAGCGGGGAAACCTAAAAAAAACGGTTATTTAAAAGCCATGGCGACGCTTGGAACGAACAGGGGCAATACGCTTTTTGTCGGGGATCAGCTGTTTACGGATGTATGGGGGGCAAGGAATACCGGGATCTACTCCCTGCTGGTGCAGCCCATAGATAAAAAAGAAGAGATTCAGATCGTGTTAAAAAGATACTTGGAAAAGATCGTGCTTTTCTTTTACAAAAGAAGCCTAAAAAGAAATTCTGCAGGGAAAGGATGATGGGAATGATAGACGGACATACAAGGACTTGCGGTTTGATCGGGAATCCGGTGGAACATACGCTGTCTCCTTTGATTCATAACACACTGGCAGAGCTGCTTTCTCATCCTCTTGTCTATGTGCCTTTTCATGTGGAGGACGAAAATGTGCATAAGGCGGTGGAAGGGGCGTATGCGTTAAATGTGCTTGGTTTAAATGTGACCGTGCCCCATAAAAGCCGGGTGATGAAAAGCCTTGTACAGGTTGATGAGCTGGCGGAGAAGATAGGGGCGGTAAATACCCTGGTCCGCTTTGGAAACGGATTTAAGGGGTACAATACGGATATGCCGGGATTGTACCGCGCGTTTTTAAGTGAAGGGATCGTGTTGGACGGACAGGAAGTGGTCATTCTTGGGGCAGGCGGTGCGGCAAGAGCGGTGGCCTTTTTGTGTGCGTCGAAAAATGTGAAGAAAGTTTATCTGATGAACCGTTCCGCGGATAAAGCCGCGGAGGTGGCAAAGGAAGTAAACAGCAAAAGCGGCAGGGAATGCGTCTGCCCTATGGCGTTGTCGGATCATGGAAAGCTTCCGGAGGGAAGGTTTCTTGCCATACAGGCAACCAGCGTGGGTCTTTATCCGAATGTGGACGAGGTGGTCATAGATGATGAGGACTTTTACCGGAAGATACACACAGGCTATGACCTGATCTATAAGCCCCGGGATACCCGGTTTATGCAGCTTGTCAAAAGCCATGGCGGGAGGGCCTGCCACGGGCTTAAGATGCTCTTATACCAGGGGGTCATTGCCTATGAACTTTGGAACGGCGTTTCCGTTCCGGAGGAGATTGCGATGCAGGTCTATGGCTTGCTGGATGAAGCGGCGGAACGATAATTTACCGGATGAGGAAGGCGGGATGATTTTGAAGAACAACATTGTTTTGATCGGCTTTATGGGAAGCGGGAAGACCAGCGTGGGCATCAGGCTTTCCTATAGTTTGAAAAGGCCTCTGGTCGATACGGATAAGTGGATTGAACAAAAACAAAAAATGACCGTGGCGGATATTTTTGAGCGTGACGGGGAAAGCGCTTTCAGGCGGTTGGAAACGGAATGCTTAAAGGCGCTTATAAAGGATGCTGACAGGCAGATCATTTCAGCAGGCGGCGGACTGCCCGTTAAGGAGGAAAACAGGAAACTCCTTAAGCAGCTAGGAAAGGTGTTTTATTTGAAAGTTTCGCCGGAAACGATCTATGAAAGATTAAAAACAGATACCACCCGCCCCCTTTTACAGGTTGCGGATCCCTTAAGACAGATTAAGGCTCTGCTGGAAGAGAGAGAGGGAATCTACGAATCCTGTGCGGATGTGACGCTGGAAGTATCAGAAAGTACTTTTGACGAGATCATTGAGCAGATGAAGGGGCTGGTTTAGATGAATAGGACGGAAAGTGAGACGAGCGATGAAAATATTAGTGATCAACGGACCGAATTTGAATTTTTTAGGGATCAGGGAGAAGGCAGTCTACGGAACACAGGATTATGATCATCTTTTGAACATGATCGGGGAAAAGGGCCAGGAGTGCGGGATTTCCATTGAAGTGTTCCAAAGCAACCACGAAGGCGCCATCATTGACAGGATCCAGGATGCCTACTTTGACGGGACGGACGGGATTGTGATAAACCCCGGGGCTTATACGCACTACAGCTATGCCATTCATGACGCACTGGCAAGCGTTTCCATGCCTAAAGTGGAAATCCATATCTCCGATATCACCAAAAGGGAGGAGTTTCGCAAGGTATCCGTCACTGCCCCGGCATGTGATAAGCAGATCTACGGACAGGGGCTTTCGGGGTATCTGAAGGCGATTGATGCGGTAATGGAGCTTTTAGGGAAAGGGCAGGAGGAGTAACGGTTACAAAATATTACACAATATCTTGACAAAATACTTGAATTAATTTCGAGATATAGTAAAATGTAATATATATGTGAAGAAGGAGAGGTGCACCATGTCGGCAGAGAATCTGACAGTAGGGGGCAGACGTTTCCGTACTCAGGCAGATTATGCGGCTGCGCTGCGTGACCAGAAGAAGATTGACACTATCAGGTCGCGGATGGATTTAGACGACCCAGGGCAGCTTAAGCAATTGTACAAAGAACTGCAAAGTGGGGCATATCGGTTTGAAACGCCCGTAGGGAATGATTTTGACGACGAGATATATGAAAAGATCGAGGCGTTAAAGAAGCGGGGAGTTACCGAAGAAAATGCAGGGAAGCCTGTAAAAGGGCAAACGGGCAGGCCAAAGAAAACAGAAAGGAAGCCCGGCGCAAAAGCTTCCGGCAAACCTGCAGGCACCGGCCCGGCAAAGGATCTTACGGAATATGACAAGGATATGCAAAAACAGATTCTTGGAGAACTGAAAAAGCGGGAGCGGAGAAGGCGCCTTATCGTGGGGCTGGCCTCGCTGGTGGCAGTGGCATGTTTTGGGTATTTTGGAATATATTACTTTTACAGTGTGAGGACCAGCATGGATTATGAGCAGCTTGCATCCCTTAAGGGAAGCGATGTACTTGCGGTAAATCAGGTCCAGAAACCAAACGAATTTTCCTTACATAAGTCGGCGCTTAAGCTGCCGGATGTGCTGGATGAATATAAAACTTTATATGAAAAGAATAAAAAGCTAATCGGATGGCTCAAAATTGACGATACAATAATCGATTACCCAGTAATGCAGACATCTAACAATGAGTATTATCTGGACCATAATTTTAATCAGGAATATGATAAGAACGGGAGCCTTTTTTTGGACTGTGACTGCAGTATTTATCCGCGTTCCACCAACCTGATCATTTATGGGCATCACATGAAGTCAGGACAGATGTTCGGTCAGCTTCAAAAGTATGCAAAGGAGTCTTATGCACAAAAGCATTCCGTGATACAGTTTGACAGTATCTATGAGAAAGCGACATACCAGGTGATGTACGTTTTCCGCTCGCAGGTGTATAATGAAGACGACCTTGTTTTTAAATATTATCAATTCATCAACGCAAATTCTGAGGAAGAATTTGATTCTTATATGGAAGAAATGGAAGAGATGAGCCTGTTTGACACGGGCGTTACGGCAAGCTACGGGGACAGTCTGCTGACGTTGTCAACCTGTGACCATTCGCAGACAGATGGACGGTTCGTGGTGGTGGCAAAAAGAATTCAGTAACTAAAAGGAGTGTTACAGCAAATGGCTAAGACAACCAAAAAGAAAAACAGAAAATTAAGAAGACAGATTAGGAAGACGATAGGTGCGCTGCTTATGATTTCCGCAATTACGGTGGCGGCGATTCCGGTGCAGGATGTAAGTGCGAATCCCAACGATACATCAGAAAGGGTGATCAAGGTTGCTGTTTACAGCGAACATCCTACTACAGGTAACGAAACGACTGATCAGACTTATAAAAGTTCCGTACCCTATGCAAAGGACAGGACAGATACAACAGGCGGTAAAAACCTGGAGCAGATAATATACACATCCGGAAACGGTTTGTTTCAGTTTGTCTATATACGTCCGACAACAACAAATCCCAATAAGGTGGCCATGATCTTAGGGTATAACGGAAATGTTTTAAAAGACAGTACATTAACGATCCCTGACCAGCTAGAAGCCTTTAAGAAATATTCGGATAACGTGACCAGTGACGGATATTGTCTGGTCAGCAAATTGGATGAGTTTTTGTATTATCAGGTGCAGGAACAGCTGAAAAATGATGCCGGATACTTGCTCTACGATGTCATTAACTACGAAAATCCGGATACGGGCGCAATAGAGCCGAAGCGGATTGCGCAAAATGAAGCTTACAAGAAAGAAGGAACGGATGTCTGGGTATATCGCGTGAAAATCGGTGAAACCGGCGAAGGTGATAACAAAGAGCCTGTATACAAGGAATATACGTTAAATCCTGTTACCGGTCCTGTTTATTATCCCTGCTATTATGATAACAAGCGCCCTGCGGATGATCAGATCTGGTCTAAAATACCTGACGAGCAATTGTATTATAAGGACGGGAAAAATGATGACGGAACGGATAAGTACGTTGCAGCCGGGGATGATTCCAACCACTGGAAAATTAAGGCAGACGTGGCCTATATTGGTGCGGAGACTATAAAAGACGACGGTAACGGCGGCTGGGTATTGGATACTTATATTACAAGTCCAAACCAGGGGGTTTTTAACGGAAACACTAACATAACAAACCTGAATATTGGCAGCAATATGCGGGGGATCAGTGACTTTGCTTTTTATAACTGTGGTACATTAAAAGACATTACGCTTGCCAACGGTCTTACCACGATCGGGAACGGGGCTTTTGCGGAATGCAGGAATCTCCAAACGTTCAAGATCGAGTCCAATGCGCTTATCGAGGCCATCGGGAAAGACGCTTTTTATAACTGCCGTTCTTTAAAAGAATTTACGGTTCCTATTGGCGTGAAGGCTTTGGGGGATAACTGTTTTGAGGGATGTGAAAATCTGGGGAAAATCAATTTCCTTGGGGATGGCGCATCACAAATGTATCTGCAGACGTTAGGGAATCATATATTTAAGAATTGCACCAGCCTGCCGGAGGTTGAATTTCCGGAAACATATGTGGAAGAAAACTTGGATATTGACATGTTTAAGGGATGTACATCTTTACAAAGGGTCATTATCCATAATGATAAAATTAACTTTAGCGACTGGCACAGTAAGGATGGAGCAAATTATCCGAACTGTACAGAGAATACATGGGATAATTTCAAAAATGAAGTGCCGGATTCCTTTTATTTCGAAGGACCGGAAAATTCCGCTATCCGTGATACGGCACATAATAATTCCGTAACCTATAAATACCCGAATCAGGAGCTGTATGAGAGGGTGGAGCAGACCCATGCATATGGCAATAATGATCCGAATTCAAAGACGGCAAAAGTAATTTATCGGATCAACAATACCGGGGATCTGGTGCATTTCGGAAAGCTTGATGGAACCACGGATGAACCGGATATTTTGGAGATACCTGAAAAGGTAGGCGCTTTTTCTATCCAGAGGATTGCGGAGGGCAGCTTTAATAATAACTGTTTCCTGAATAAGGTAACAATTCCTGCCTCGGTAACGGAAATAGGAGCAAATGCGTTTAAAGGATGCCATAATCTTATAACGGTCAGCTATACTGACGCATCAACGATCACTTCAATCGGTGTGGATGCGTTTAAAACCCATGACACTGTTTGTGGGAACAAATGTAATATTGCGGGTGATAAAATAAAGCCTTCAGACTCATATACGCCAACGCTTTATTTTGTAGGTGCAATGCTTAATTCTGAAACCGGAGCTGACACGGTTCCCTTTCAGTATGCCATGAACGGGAGCAGTAAGATCACTCCTGATAACTGGGGAAGTTTTTGGATTACCTGCCATAGCGGCTGGCCGACGAATCTGGAAGTGAAATATAATGATGGAGAAGCACAGCTTGTGGGCTATCCGAGAAGAGATCAGATAAATGACGGCTGGGTTGATGATCTGCCTTATGTCACCCCGGGAACGCCTAAGGCTGATGAATATAAGGCTATGGTCACAAATGTGACGACTGGAAATCCGACTACCCCGGATGAACAGGCATTTCTGGGTGCTATCCAGAATGTGGCAATCCCGGCAAGCGTGGCAAGCATCAGACCCGGACTTTTTTCAGGGGTGAATGCGAAAGGTGAGGAAGTGAATGAAGACGGCGAAGTGGTTGCCGTTGGCGCAGGTATTGGACCGGATGAGGATCTGTTGTCTGTTCTGATCAATGGTGTGGATGAACTGGAGACCTACACGTTTAAAAATTGTATTGGTTTAAAGAGTGCGGATGTAATAGGCAGTACTATGATCAATGACTACGCCTTTGAGGATTGTAAAGGGTTAGAACAGGTTACACTTGGCTCCAAGCTTCAGGATACAGGGAAGCGTCCATTTAAAGGATGTGACAAAATGGCCGGAATCAATTGTATTGATCCTTCCCAGTTTCAATATAAAGACGGTATTTTATACCGCAAGATAGCAAGCGGCTTGGAAATTGTGGAATGTCTTGAAAACAGGGGAGCTGTAGGCGGAACCGGATCTTATAATGTAGGTGCGGATAATGAGTTTAATGGGGTGAGCGCTATTAAACCTGAAGCATTTGCCGATTGTGACCAGATTGCACAGGTAGATTTGTCAAAGACCACGATAGATATTATTTCAGAAGGGTCTTTTATGGGCATGAACATGAACAACATTACGCTTCCTACGACGTTGAAGAGAATTAACGCGGATGCGTTTAAAGGCGGTCAGGCAAAACGGTTCGTAGTGTATTATAAAGGCGATCCCATCGCAATTGAAGAGGATGCCTTTGAACCGCTAGACCCTAAGAACAGTATTGTTATTTTCCAGTGCCTTAAGAACTCAAATGCGGACTATTATGCAGTGGATTACGATTATATCATTTCCAGTGATGATGAAGTGAAGCAGGAGTTTACGGTGTACATTTATAATGTGCCGGAATGGCCTGATATGGATAAGAGCAAGATGGTGCTGCTTGATAAACAGCAGGTGATTGCGGGAGAGGACGCTGTGCTGCCGAAAGATACTCCAACCTGTAATAATCCGGAACTTGTTTTCACCGGATGGAGTGAGTACAGGAATATCAATCGTGATACGGATGTGATTGCGATGTATGGTTCTCCCGAATTTACAGTAACCTTTATAGATGGTTATGACGGGAAGACGCTTAAGACAGAAACGGTCAAGTATGGCGGAACGGCCACACCTCCCACAGAGGATGAACTTCCGAAGCATCCGGGGTATATCTTTATGGGATGGGATAAACCGCATTATAATATAACGGAAAACACGACGATTGTGGCTAAATTTGTAGACGGCTCAGGCGATATTAACAGGTTTACGGTTTCCTTCTATCTTACCGAGACAGATGAGAAAGCATGGTGGACTACGCATGTCAGTGAAGGAGAAGTAGTTATGGCTCCCATGCCTCCCGCAAGAGAGGGGTATACGTTTGTAAAATGGCTTTGGGCGCCGGCATCTTCGGCAACAGGCGTTAAGCAGGATACGTCAGTTTATGCACAGTGGACCACAGGAAGCGGCGGTAACAACGGCGGCAATAATGGTGGAAACAACAATGGCGGTAATAACGGTGGAAATAACAACGGCAGTAACAATGGGAACAACGGAAGCAATTCCTCGCCCTCACCTTCCGCTTCACCAACAGCCACACCGGAACCTGGTTCGGATGTGAAGAAATACACGGTTTCCGTATCGGGCGGATCGGGAAGCGGTTCTTATGCGGCCGGTGCGATCGTGGCAGTGAACGCTTATTACATGGGAGAAGGCCAGGTATTTGATAAGTGGACTTCCTCCACGGCAGGGGTAGGGTTCTCGAACCCTAACGCAACATCAGCAACCTTTACCATGCCGGCAGCCAATGTTGCGATTACGGCAACTTATAAGACAGGAAGCGGAGAAAGCACTGCGCCTGGCGGGAATGCGGGAAGCGGAAGCAGCGGCTCGGGAAGCAGTTCAGGGGCGTCTAGCAGCAATGGAACAGTGGTGGATGTGACGAAACCGGGAATCTCTAACACGAATCTTGCCGGCGCTACGGTAAGCGGCGCTACGGATAACTTTGTGGTGAAGGTATCGGAGGATCAGGCTGCCACGGATGCGGCGACGGCTGCATTGCAGGCAAGGTTTGGCGACCTTAGCAGGATTAAATACCTTCCTATGGATATCAGCCTTTATGATTCCACCGGAAGGACCAGGATAGCGGATACTTCAGGGATTACGGTCAACCTGACGCTGCCGTTGCCAGATGACCTGGTACAGTATGCGGGGAATAACCGGATAGCGGCTATCTCAAATGGGGCGCTGGAAGACCTGAACGGCAGGTTTACTACAGTAGGCGGTGTGCCTTGCGTGAACTTTACGGCAACCCACTTCTCACCTTATGTGATTTATGTGGATACGGCGAACTTGACAGAGGCAACTATTGACGCGACGCCAAAGACAGGCGACCCCATCCATCCGAAGTGGTTCCTTGCATTAGGGCTTGCATGTGTTTCCCTGATCTTGTTCTTCAAGCGAGATAAAAAAGTAGCGATTAAAGCAAAAGCGGCGTAGGTGCCTATATGAACAGAAAAATTTCTAAAACCTTAAGCGTACTGCTATTGCTTACGGCAATAGTAGTATCGCAGGTGCCTGTACCGGATGCACAGGCAAGTGTGGCGTCATCTGATTTTCAGGTGGAAGGCAAAAAATTATTAAAATATACAGGCACGGCTGACGCCGTGTCTGTTCCTGATGGGATCAAGGTGATCGGGGAAGAAGCTTTTGCAGGTAATGATAATCTGGTCAAAGTAACGATCGCAGGCGATGTGGAGTCGGTAGGTTACCGCGCCTTTGCCGGATGCGATAATCTACGGACGATTACGGTAGGGGATAGCGTTTCCACGATCGGTACGGCGGCTTTTGCCAACAACAGGGAATTGACCAATGTGACCTTAGGGGCAGGAGTAAAGGATTTTGGCATGGGCGTTTTTGCCGGGTGCAGCCGTCTTTCCGATCTGTCAATTGCGGAGGACAACGGTTTTTTATATTTTTCAGGCGGCGTTTTATATGACGATGAAGAAACCGTCGTGTATGCATTGATGCCAGCTTATGAAAAGGAAGCCTATACGCTTCCGTCAACGGTCAAAGAGATTACGGGATATGCCTTTTGGGGAAACCCATACCTGCAAAGAGTGGTTTTGGGGAGCGGGTTTTACGAGATCCCGGCATATGCCTTTTCCAACTGTATCAATTTAAGGGAAGTGGAGATACCGCTCCCCGTCCACTCGATTGGGAGCAAGGCTTTTGAGGATTGTGTCAACCTGCAAAGGGTGGTACTGCCGGATTCCATGAACCATATCAGTGACAGCGCTTTTGACGGATGCCCGAATGTGAAATTCAGTGCCACGCCGGGAACTTACAGTGCTGAATTTGCAGCCGCGCTGAACCGGTCGGATGTGGAGGAAGTGGAGTATGAGGATGTGCAGGATTCCAGGGTGATCAATGCCGATGAGGTAACCGGTGCGCAAAAGCCGGAAGCATCACCGGAAGCGGACAAGGAAAGTGAACCTGTTAAGACCCCGGCACCGGAGGAAAATGCTGAACCGGTTCCGGAGCCTACTATGGGCGCGGAAACAGAGTCTGTCAATAACATGACCCTGTTAGGGCAGTCCAGCATTGTGGCAGGCAGGGCAGTCATTTTCATTGATAACAGGCAGTCTAATGTACTTAGTGGGAATCAGCCCGCTAACGGAAACCAGGATGCGGGCAGGGTGGATCTGTCACAGTTAAGTGCCGGAGAAGATGGGAATTTAGCGGCAGGGCAGGAAGCAAACGTGGAAAACCTGCTTGCGGACGGCGCCCAAAAGGGAAAAGATTTTCCTAAGTATACGGTTGTGGGCGGCAACAGGATAGCAGGCCAGGCGTTTTATCAGGATATCAACTTATCAGAATATGATATAGAAGAGGGAATCACGCAGATCGGGGAGTTTGCGTTTGCCAGATCCGGACTTAGGTCGGTGGATATTCCGGAAGGGGTGACCAGCATTGGGTACGGTGCATTTTATCACTGCGATTCTTTAAAAGAGGTGACAATCCCTTCTACGGTAACGGAAATCGAACCCTATGCTTTTGAAAAAACGCCATGGATTCAAACAGATGCATCATCCCCGTATAAGATTGTGGGAGACGGAATCTTACTTGCTTATGGCGGGTCGGACAGTGTGGTGAACATCCCGGATGGCGTGAAACAGATCGGACCGCAGGTGTTTAAAGACCATATGGGGATCACGGCAGTGAATATTCCGGATTCCGTGGAAGTGATCTGTGAGGAAGCGTTTATGGGATGCCGAAATTTAAAGACGGTAAACGGCGGGGGAAATCTGGTCAAAGTCAGTGACCGCGCGTTTATGGACTGCCCTTTATCGTTTGTGACGATTCCCGCTTCCATGAAAGAAATAGGGCTGGGAGCTTATGCCCTCAACGGCGGAACGGATACGGTGGTGTTTAATGGAAGTACATTGCCTAAGCTGACGGTAGGAATCAGTGCGTCACGGCTTGCAAATGGAAAGTATCGTACCTATGCGTTTGGAACGATCAAGACCGCTGTGATCCCGGATCAGGCACAAGGGCTGGAAGGAACTGTCTTAGAAGCCGGAATCTATGGCTTTAATGGTGTTATCTGTAATGAATCCGGTGCGCAGGTGGCAGATAACAGTGAAGGTGTTGCAGCTATGGCAGATAGCGGCATTGCACTGCAGATCAACAGCCAGGTGATTTCGGATGGTGCAAATACGCAGGCTTCGCTTGCCGGGGATGAAGGGGCTTATGTGCTTCGGATTGTGGATTCACCGGAGGCAGGGGAAAAGATTACGGCGGCGTATGGGGAATTATACGGCGGCAGGGAGCCATCCCATTTGTCGGCTTATGATATTTCTTTGTATGACGCGTCAGGAACGGTTCCCATTACCAGGTTGGGAAAACAGGAAATTACGGTGCAGGTTCCGCTTCCTTCAGGGATTTCGGCGGACGCTATGCATGTAGTTACATTAGACCAGGATGGGCAGTTAGAAGCCGTGGAACACAGGGTAACAGCTTTAGATGACGGAGATTACCTGCAGTTTACCACCAGCCATTTTTCACCTTTTGGCATTTATAATTATACAGGGATAAATGGGCAGGCATATGTGACAGACGGGAAAGCCGTGATCACGAGCCTTGCCGGAAACAAGGACAATACGCCGGATACCGGAGATCCAATCCATCCCAAGTGGTTTTTAACGGCAGGTCTTCTAGCCGGAGCGGTGGCCTTATTCTTCTATAAAGGGAAACCGAAAAAATTAATCAAATAGAACTGTTAGAAACTCTCGGCATATGATAATTAAAAAGCCGGGAGTTTTTTTATGCTTCGGGTAAGGCAGCAAATAGGATGCAGTGAGGAACTGGTTGAATCCTGCGGGAAAAAGGGGATCACGGTCGCCATGTTAGATACAGGGATCGCGTTCCATCCTGATTTTGACCGCAGGATTATAGATTTTAAGGATTTTGTAAACGGAAAAAGAGGACGCTATGATGACAGCGGGCATGGCACCCATGTGGCAGGCTGTTTATGTGGAAGCGGTTTTTTGTCAAACGGCCGGTTTAAAGGCATAGCCCCTTATAGCAGGCTGGTGGTTGGGAAAGTGCTTGATTATAAGGGAGACGGTGTAATTGAAAACATGGCGGAAGGAATCAGATGGGTCCTTGCTATGCAGAGGGCGTATGACATCCGCATATTAAACATTTCTATTGGCATGGGAGAAAACATGGAAAAGGACCGGATGGATAAGCTGCTTGCTTTGGTGGACCAGGCATGGAACGCAGGGCTTGTGGTAGTTTGTGCGGCCGGGAATATGGGCCCTAAGCCTATGAGCATTTCTCCCCTTGGAGCCAGAAAACAGGTGATCACGGTAGGCTGTCATGAAGGGGGATATTTCGGGAACAGGGAGCAGCTTTGTGAAAATTATTCCGGCAGGGGGCCCAGTCCTTATGCAATGAAAAAGCCTGACCTTGTCGCACCGGGAACGGATATTGTGTCCTGTAATGCGGGGATAGAAAGAAGGGGGAGGTTTTACCGGAATGCTTATGTGACAAAAAGCGGAACTTCCATGGCAACCCCGATCATTTCCGGCGGAGCGGCGTTATTATTACAGAAATATCCTCAATATACGAATCTGCAGGTGAAGCAGAGGCTGCAGTATACGGCTACGGACCTGAATGAACCGTGGAATAAACAGGGGTGGGGAATGGTCAATATTGCAAGGCTGCTTAGATAGGAAAGAAAGTAATTGCACATATTATCTGAATTATTTCTTAAATTGAATTATAAGATAAGTTATTGACAGACCATGTTTAATTGTATACAATTATACATGGTCCTTGCAATATACAAAGAGGAGGAGCTTACAATGCCAGATAAAAGTGGAATGTTTATGGACAGGCCGGTATCGCTTAATACCAAAAACAATTTGTTAGAAATTGAAGAGCATATGTACATCCTGGATGATGTAAAAAAGCCCAATGTTTTCCGAAATATGTTTCCTTATTCAGAGGTGCCTAAAATCCCGTTTAATGACAGGATCGTGCCTCATAATATGCCGAAAAACATCTGGATCACGGATACCACGTTCAGGGATGGGCAGCAATCCAGAGCGCCATATACCACAGAACAGATCGTGACGATCTATGATCATTTACATAGGCTTGGCGGCCCTAACGGCATGATCCGAGCCAGTGAATTTTTTCTGTACAGTAAAAAGGACAGGGATGCGGTTTATAAATGTATGGAGCGGGGGTATCAGTTCCCGGAGGTGACAAGCTGGATCCGTGCCAGCAAAGAGGACTTTAAGCTGGTGAAGGAAATCGGCATGAAAGAGACCGGGATTTTGGTAAGCTGCTCCGATTACCATATTTTTTTAAAGCTCAAGATGACAAGAAAACAGGCGTTGGAACATTATTTAAGTGTTGTCAGGGATTGCCTTGAAGAAGGAATCAGTGTAAGATGTCATTTAGAGGATATTACAAGGGCAGACATTTACGGCTATGTGGTGCCTTTTTGTTTAGAGCTTATGAGGCTGATGGAGGAATATCAGATTCCGATCAAAGTACGTGCGTGTGACACCATGGGGTATGGGGTCAACTATCCGGGTGCGGTCATCCCAAGGAGCGTGCAGGGGATCATTTATGCGCTGCATACCCATGCGGGGGTTCCCCATGAATTGATCGAATGGCACGGGCACAATGACTTTTATAAAGCGGTGGTCAATTCTACCACGGCATGGCTTTATGGGTGTTCCGGCGTGAACACGTCATTGTTTGGCATTGGGGAACGGACCGGGAACACGCCTTTGGAAGCGATGGTCTTTGAATATGCCCAGCTAAAGGGGGATCTGAACGGGATGGATACCACGGTGATCACGGAGCTGGCGGAATATTACGAGAAAGAGATCGGCTATACGGTACCGGAAAGGACGCCCTTTGTCGGGAAGAATTTTAATGTGACAAGGGCCGGGATCCATGCGGACGGGCTGTTAAAAAATGAAGAGATCTATAATATTTTTGACACGGAAAAGTTTTTAAACAGGCCGGTTCTGTGTGCGGTCTCCAACACTTCAGGGCTTGCAGGGATCGCTCACTGGATCAACGCTTATTATAAGCTTTCCGGGGATAAACAGCTTGACAAGTCCAGCCCGTTGGTGACAGAAGTGAAAAAGTGGGTGGATCAGGAATATGAGAGCGGCCGCGTAACGGTTTTGACTGACCGGGAACTGATTGAACAGATTACGGCTGCCTGCCAGAAATTAGGTATCACTATCTCATAGGGATTTTGAGTCATATCGATATCAATGGAAAGAGAAAGGCAAATGAAACAGAAATGAGTAAGTATGATGTTAAGCAGGAAGTGACGGACAAGTATTCCCTGCGGGGCAGGGTATTTCACAAACTCAGGGAGGATATCTTAAACGGGAAGTATGCGGAGCATGAAGAATTAAAGGAGGTTGCCATAGGAACGGAACTGGGTGTCAGCAGAACGCCGGTACGAGAAGCCTTCCGTCAGCTTGAGCTGGAAGGGCTGATCCAGATCGTTCCCAACAAGGGAGCCTATGTGACCGGCATCACGGCCAAGGATGTAAAAGATATCTATATGATACGTTCCTCCTTAGAGGGAATGTGTGCAAGGCTGGCAACGGAACACATTACGCCGGAGCAGCTTGATGCGCTGGAGGAGACGGTTTACCTTGCAAGCTTCCATGCGGCTAAGGAGCATATGGAACAGATGGCGGATTTAGACAGCCAGTTTCATCATATTTTGTATGCGGCATGTGATTCCAAAATGCTGGAAAACCTGTTACAGGATTTTCACCAGTATGTGATCCGTATCAGGAAAAAGACCCTTTCTACCAAAGAGCGCGGGATCGCCTCAAATGAAGAGCACAAAAAGATCATGGAAGCGATCAAGGAAGGGAAGGCGGATGAAGCGGAAAGACTTGCAACGCAGCATATGACGAACGCCTATGACAATATGGTTAAAAACGGCCTGTATGGCCTTTAAAATTTAAGAAAGGATGGTATAAAAAGTGGAGAAGATTAAAATGACGACCCCGTTGGTGGAGATGGACGGCGATGAAATGACCAGGATCCTCTGGCAGATGATCAAGGAGGAGCTTTTACTTCCCTTTATCGACTTAAAGACGGAGTATTATGACTTGGGACTTGCTTATAGAAACGAGACAAATGACCAGGTGACGGTAGAGAGTGCAAATGCGGCGAAAAAATATGGCGTAGCGGTCAAATGCGCTACGGTCACGCCGAATGCCGCAAGAATGAGCGAATATGATTTAAAAGAAATGTGGAAAAGCCCCAATGGAACCATCAGGGCTATTTTAGACGGCACGGTATTCCGGGCTCCCATTTTGATCAAGGGCATCGTTCCTTATGTGGGGAATTGGAATAAACCGATCACAATAGCCCGTCATGCTTACGGTGACGTGTATAAGAACGTGGAGATCAAGGTTCCGGGAAAAGGAAAGGCCGAGCTGGTATTTACGGCGGAGGATGGGTCGGAAGTAAGGGAGCTGATCCATCAATTTGACGGTGCGGGGATCATCCAGGGGATCCACAATACAGAAAAATCAATTGCAAGTTTTGCAAAGGCCTGCTTTGGTTATGCCATTGATACCAGGCAGAATCTATGGTTTGCAACGAAGGATACCATTTCTAAGAAGTATGACCATACCTTTAAAGATATTTTCCAGGAAATTTACGATGAGGAGTATAAGGAACAGTTTGAAAAGCTGGGGATCGAATATTTTTATACGTTGATCGATGATGCGGTGGCCCGTGTGATCCGTTCGGAAGGCGGCTTTATCTGGGCATGTAAAAACTATGACGGGGACGTGATGTCGGACATGGTGGCAACTGCTTATGGGGATTTGTCCATGATGACTTCCGTGTTGGTATCTCCTGACGGCGTGTATGAGTATGAGGCGGCTCATGGCACGGTGCAGCGGCATTATTACAAGCACTTGAAAGGGGAAGAAACCTCAACCAATTCCATTGCCACTATTTTTGCATGGACAGGCGCTCTCAGGAAAAGAGGAGAGATGGATGGAATAGCTGAATTGACGGAATTTGCCGGAAAGTTAGAGCAGGCATGCATCAAGACAGTGGAGGGTGGAAAAATGACAAAAAGTCTGTCGCTTATTTCCACCTGTGAAAATCCCACTATCTTAAACAGCCTTGATTTCATCAAGGCGATCAGAGAAACATTAGAACAGATCTTATAAATCTCCGGCCAGCAGCTCCCATGTTTCGTAAAGGGTTTCAAGCCGGCTTGTGACGGATTCCTGACGGGATGACAATTCCTGAAGCTTTGCCGCATTGGTGGAAATCTCGGGGGTTGTCATTTCTTGTTCTATTTCGCTTTGCTCCTGCTCTAAGCGGGCAATCTCAGCCTCGCATTTTTTCAGGTCATTTTCTTTTTTACGCTGCTTTGCCTGCTGTTCTTTTTGGTCCTGCCAGCTTTTTTTGGATTCGGAAGCCAAGCCGGATTTCGGGGAGGATTCAGGCGCATCTGATAGCAGCTTTTGTTCCAGTTCGTCCTTTTTTTCAAGGTAATAATCGTAGTTGCCAAGATAACCAAGAAGTTTCTGGCCGGTCAGGTCTAAGATCCGGCTGGCGGTGCGGTTGATAAAGTACCGGTCGTGGGACACATATAGCAATGTGCCTTCGTAGGCATTTAACGCATCCTCCAGGATTTCTTTTGACAGGATATCCAGGTGGTTGGTAGGCTCGTCCAATATTAAAAAGTTGGATTCGGATAACATCAATTTAGCCAGTGAGACCCGGCCCCGTTCTCCGCCGCTTAGGTTGTCAATGCGCTTATACACATCCTCGCCGGTAAATAAAAACGCGGCAAGGGTGTTGCGGATCTCCGTGTTATTTAAGTAAGGATAGGTATCAGAGATTTCCTCAAAAAGCGTTTTTTCCATATGGAGTACATGGTGTTCCTGGTCATAATACCCGATATGTACGTTGGCGCCAAGGGTAATGGACCCGGCGTCAGCCTCAAGAAGACCGTTGATGATCTTTAGGATCGTGGTCTTTCCTGTGCCGTTATCCCCGATGACAGCCACATGTTCGCCTCGTTTGATATCCATATCAATGCCTTCAAAAAGCTTATTCGGGCCAAAGGATTTGGTAAGGCCTTCTATGTGGAGCACGTCATTCCCGCTCTGGCAGTGAGGGGTCAGCGTTAGGTGGATGTCGGTCCTTGCCTCGGTGGGCTTTTCTAAAACATCCATTTTGTTTAACATCTTTTCCCGGCTTTCCGCGCGCTTGATGGATTTTTCCCGGTTAAAGGATCGTAATTTTGTAATGACCTCCTCCTGATGCCTGATCTCTTGCTGCTGTTTCAGGTAAGCGTGTAAGGCGGCCTGGCGGAGCTGTTCTTTTTTCACGGCGTAATCAGAGTAATTGCCGCTGAAAACGGTACATTTGGTCTGGTCAAGCTCAATGATCTTCCCGGCAATGCGGTCAAGGAAATAGCGGTCGTGGGAAACAATCAGTACAGCGCCTTTATAGTTTAAAAGATAAGTTTCCAGCCAGGTGATGGAGTTTAAGTCCAAATGGTTGGTAGGCTCGTCAAGGATGATCAGGTCCGGGTTAAGCAGAAGGAGCTTCCCTAAGGCAATACGGGTCTTCTGGCCCCCGGAAAGGGTGGAGATCTCCTTGTTAAATTCCGTTTCCGAAAACCCAAGGCCTTTGAGGACACCGGCGACCTCACTTTTGTAGGCATAGCCGTTGGCAAGCTCAAAGGAATGGTTCAGCCTGGCATAGGCCTCCATAAGGTCCTCTAAGGCTTTGCCGGATGATTGCTTCATGGACAGCTCCATGTCTCGCAGCTTTTGTTCCATGGCAATGACATCGGCTTTGACGGTAAGGAGTTCCTGGTAGATCGTATTTTGGCTTTCCACATTCTGGTTCTGGGCAAGATATCCCATGGTCTTTCCTTTGGATAAGGTGACAATCCCTTCATCCGCACTCTGTTCCCCTACGATCATGCGAAGCAAAGTGGTCTTTCCGGCACCGTTGATCCCAACAATGGCAGCTTTTTCATAGTCTTCTATATGGAATGAAACCCCGGAAAGCACGGGCTGTTCATTAAATGCTTTTGATAGGTTCTGACAGGATAAAATCATAATGGTACACCTCTAAATTAGTATCGTACCTAACAGTTTACAGAGGATAAAATGGAATGTCAAGCTGCTGTTTGATGATACAAAGTCATGGAGCATAAGTCAGTGATTGACATTAATTTAGCATTGTTATATATTTATTATGGAAGTGTATCTGTATGACGGGGAGGAAGGGCACGTGGAAAATAAAGAGATCTCACAGGCTGTAGTTTCACGCCTGCCACGATATTTCCGGTATTTGGGTGAACTTAAGGATGAAGGGATTGAAAGGATCTCGTCCCAGGAATTGAGCGATATCATGCATGTGACGGCTTCTCAGATCCGTCAGGATTTTAACAATTTCGGTGGATTTGGCCAGCAGGGGTATGGATATAAGGTGGAATACCTTTATGAGGAGATCGGGAAGCTTCTTGGCCTTGACAGGACTCATAACCTGATCATTATCGGTGCGGGGAACCTGGGGCAGGCTTTGGCCAATTATATGAATTTTGAAAGAAGGGGTTTTTTGTTCCGGGGCATGTTCGACAACAATCCTGCATTGTACGGAAAAGAGATCAAGGATATGAAGATTATGCCCATGGAAGAAATGGAGAGCTTCGTAAAAGAAAACCAGATTGACATTGCTGTGCTTACGATTCCTAAAAACAGTGCGGTGGCGGTGGCTGAGCGTCTAGTTTCCTGCGGAATCAGGGGAATCTGGAATTTTGCGCATGTGGACTTAAATGTTCCGAAGGGAATCCAGGTGGAAAATGTCCATTTATCAGACAGTTTAATGAAGCTGGCATATAATATAAATCAATTCGGGCAGGAAAATGCTTTGTAAAAAGGGGTGGGAGTTCATGGCGAAAACAATTTCAAAAAAAGACGAGGTCTTTAAACCGGCGCTTGCGGGGAAGAGGATACCGCTCCTTACGCTGGATCATAAGTGGCACCAGCTATTTACGCAGACTCAGCCGGATCACAATATCCTCCGCCTGGAAAACGAATTAAATGAGTTATTGAAAAGGCAGGGGAAAGCCAAAAGCGAGACGGATAAGATAAAAGCCTTAAAAAGACAGCTGATGCATGAGATCGTGGAGCATGCGGATGAGTTTTCCATGGGAAATGACCAGAAAGCACAAAAGAAAGCGGAAGAAAACACGCGCCTTATCGGGGAATGCAATGAGAAGTTAGAAGGCTATGCGGATGAGCTTTTGGACCTGCCAAGGGAGATCGACAGGGTCAATAAGGAACTGATGCTGTGCACAATGGAGATTTGTTATGACAGGATCCAGAAAAATGAGGTGGAGATTGCCCAGGCGGCGGAATGGATCAATAAGACCCGTGTGGAATTAAAGGAGCGTCTGGTTCAAAAACAGGAACAGGAGACGATGAATCAGGAGCTGTACTCTTATATGCACGATATATTCGGTGCGGAAGTGATCGAAATGTTTGATATGAAGTTTCATAAGGAAACTACCTGAAAGAAGGTTAGGATGCGCCATAGCCCATGTTGGTGATGGCGCCTTTTGCTGGTTTTTAAAAAGCTGTTTTGCATCAGAATCTGAAAGGATGTGATTGGGTTGCGGTATGCGGTAAGTGCGCAGGAAATGAAGCGGTGTGACGATTATACAGTTACAAAGATTGGAATCCCGGCGCTTGTTTTGATGGAGCGGGCAGCCATGGAGACCGTGCAGGCCCTTTTGGCGAAGCGGGCCAAAAGAGGAAAGATCCTTGTGCTTTCCGGTGTGGGCAATAATGGCGGCGACGGGCTGGCAGCCGGGAGGATGCTGGCTGCTTTGGGAGACAAGGTGGCGTTTTTTATTGTGGGGAACAAAGAGAGGGCTTCGGAGCAGACTGCCCGGCAGATTCGTATTTTGGAAAATTTAGGGTTTTCCATACAGAGCAATTTGAAAGAGGAAGAATATGATATTGTAATAGATGCTTTGTTTGGCGTGGGACTTTCACGGAATCTTGAAGGGATGTACCGGGATGTGGTTGAAGAGGTAAACCGGATGCGCCAAAGAGGCACTTATGTGGTAAGCGTGGATGTTCCCTCCGGGATTTGTGCGGATACAGGGAACGTGATGGGCGCTGCCATACAGGCGGACCTTACGGTGACATATGCATTTGCCAAAAGAGGACTGCTTTTGTATCCGGGAAAAAGTTATGCCGGGGAGCTTGTGGTAAGGGATATCGGGATCCCGCCCAGGGCCTTTGGCGGACAGATGCCGGGGATGTTTTATTATGAAAAGGATGAGTTACCGGGGCGGCTGCCGGCCAGACGCCCGGATGGGAACAAAGGAACCTTTGGGAAAGTACTTTTGATTGCGGGAAGCCGGGATATGTGTGGCGCCTGCGTGCTGGCGGGAAAAAGCATATTAAAGACCGGGGCGGGGATGGTGAAGATCATAGCGCCGGAGTGCAACAGGCAGATCATACAAAGTACCCTGCCGGAGGCGCTTTTGTACTCTTATGAAGAAATGCCCAAAGAGCGGGAGGTGCAAAAGGCCCTTGGCTGGGCGGATGCGGTGGTCATCGGTCCTGGCCTTGGGATGAGCGGGGCAGCGCATTTTCTGCTGGAATACTGTCTGGTCAACGGGCGGGTTCCTATGGTGCTGGATGCGGACGCTTTAAACATGACAGGGAACAGCCTGCATCTAGCAAAGCTGGTGAAAATGGCTGGGGAGCGTATTATTTTAACGCCCCACCCGGGGGAACTGCTCCGGCTTCTTGGGGCGGACCACATAAGGTATCCCGGGGAACGCCTGGCGCTTGTTTCGGAAGTTTTGGAGCGGTTTGGCTGTGTGGTGGCTGCAAAAGACGCGGTGACTTTAGTCTTGGGCAGAAAGGAAGACGGAACGTTTGTCAATACAACAGGAAACGACGGCATGGCAACAGCCGGCAGCGGCGATGTGCTTGCCGGTATCATCGGCGGGCTGCTTGCCCAAAAGATGAGCTGTTTTGAGGCAGCCTGTACCGGTGTTTTCCTTCATGGGAAAGCCGGGAACAAGGCGGCGGAAAGCTGCGGGAAGCATGGCATGACGGCCATGGATCTGATAAGCAGGCTCCCGGAAGTGATGAAGGGAGAAACGGTTTGGAAAGAGGGAAGATGCAGGGTATGATGGAAGAATTTCAAAGAATTTATGCACAGGTTGACTTAGATGCGGTAAAGGAAAATGTCAGGCAGATCAAGGCAGTCCTTGCGCCAAAGACCGGCGTTATGTGTGTGGTCAAAGCGGATGCATACGGCCATGGCGCAGGAGCGGCTGCGGCGGCATTAGAGGAGCTTGACGCTGTATCCGGTTTTGCGGTGGCAACGGCGGAAGAAGCAGTGGAGCTTCGCCGCAAGGGCATCAGGAAGCCAGTTTTGGTCTTGGGCTATACGTTTCCTTACAGCTATGAAAAGCTGATCCGTCTGGATGTAAGGATGGCGGCGTTTCGTTATGATACGTTAGAAGAGCTTTCCCGCATACATATGGCTATGCGCCAAAAAGATTGTTCCAGGAAGGCAAAGATCCATATCAAGGTGGACACGGGAATGAGCCGGATCGGTATCACGCCGGATCGGGAAGGTCTTGCCTTCGTGAAAAAGGCTTTAGGAACGGAAGGAATAGAGGTGGAGGGGATATTTACCCACTTTGCCAGGGCGGATGAGAGAGACAAAAGCTCCGCCCAAAAGCAGTATTTTGTTTTTCGGGAGTTTTTAAGGCTGCTTTATGAGGAGACAGGGGTGGATATTCCGATAAAACATTGTTCTAACAGTGCAGGGATCGTGGAAATGCCGGAAGCCAATATGGATGTGGTAAGACCTGGGATCATTTTGTATGGTCTGTGGCCATCCCCGGAAGTGCGGCAGGATCTGATCAGGCTGACCCCGGCGTTATCCCTTTACAGCAGGGTTGTTTATTTGAAGGAGATAGAAAAAGGCACGCCGGTAAGCTACGGGGGCATTTTTGTCGCACCGAAAAGGATGCGGGTTGCCACCATCCCGGCAGGGTATGCGGACGGATACCCAAGGGGGTTATCAAACAAAGGCTATGTGCTGATACATGGAAAAAAAGCGCCTGTGATCGGCAGGGTATGCATGGATCAGTTTATGGTCGATGTGTCACAGATTCCTGAGACAGTAATGGGGGATCAGGTGACGCTGATCGGTAAGGACGGGGAAGAGAGGATCACAATGGAAATGTTAGGCGATCTGTCCGGCCGGTTTAATTATGAGCTTGCCTGCGACCTGGGAAAAAGGATTCCCAGAATCTACACAAAAGACGGAAGCGTTCTGTGCACCGGGGATGGGCATCAGGTTTTTTAAACGCATTTGAATACCTTCTGACAATACGGTTATACTACTTAATGCTGAAAATCCTATTGGAATGAAGGGTGTGTGAAGATTGAAAAGAGGAGACATTTATTACGCGGATTTAAGGCCGGTCATCGGCTCGGAGCAGGGCGGTATCCGTCCGGTGCTTATTGTACAAAATGATGTGGGGAACAGGCACAGTCCTACCATTATCTGTGCGGCGATCACGTCAAAATTAAATAAGGCAAAGCTTCCGACACACATTGAGTTAAGTGCCGGGAGATACGATATGGTCAAAGATTCTGTTATTTTATTAGAGCAGCTTCGGACTATTGATAAAAAGCGGCTAAAGGATAAAGTATGCCATCTGGATGAGGATATTATGAAGGAAGTAAACCGGGGGCTTATGGTTAGTTTAGAGCTTGGTACATACACATGACCGGTGCAAAACTTGACGATAAGAACAGGAGATGTTATAGTGTAATTTGATAAACTTTGCGATAAAGGAGATGGGGAAATGGACGATGGCGGACCTACGGCCAGTTATGTGATATTCTTTGTATTATTGCTGATTGAAATGATCTTTTACGGATTTGGGGCGGCAGCAAGGGAATTAAGCACCAAAGATCTCTCGGATCAGGTGCAGGAAGGGAACAAAAGAGCGGAAAAACTGTACAAAATTGCGGTAAACCCAGAACAATACATAAATACGGTCCAGTTGATCATTACGCTGATCAATCTGATCATGGGTGTGTCTTTTCTGCGGATGTTTTCTTTGGCGATGGAAAGGCTGCTGGAAGGAAGCGCAGGGGTGTATCTGGAAAACAGGATTGTTTTGACCACGCTTGCCTTTATCCTTTCAGGTGCACTGCTTTTGTATGTGCTGCTTGCCTTTGGCGTATTGATTCCGAAGCGTTTGGGGATCAGATATGCTTCGAAGATTGCTTATACCTGCATTAATCCGGTGTATTTTGTGGTAAAGCTGTTTTCACCGCTTACCGGGATCGTTTCCGTGACAGTCGCTTTGATACTCAGGCTGTTTGGCATTCACGAGAATGACAATCAGGAGGATGTTACGGAAGAAGAGATCATATCCATGGTAAATGAAGGGCATGAGCAGGGAGTCCTGCTTGCCACGGAAGCGGAAATGATCAACAATATTTTTGAATTTGGAGACAAGGAAGCCCATGATATCATGACCCACAGGAACAGCATCCTTGCTATTGACAAAAATATGACGCTGGCGGAAGCCCTGGATTATATGCTAAGCGAGAGTAAAAGCCGTTTCCCGGTCTTTGATGAAAACATTGACCATATCATTGGCATTCTCCATTACAGGGATGCTATGTGCGCCCAGAGGGATAAGTCGAATCTGCCCCTTTCGGTGGGAGAGATTGACGGGCTCATCCGGGATGCCATGTTTGTTCCTGAGACCAAAAATATTGATGTGTTGTTTAAGACTATGCAGCATACCAAGACCCAGATGGTGATCGTTGTGGGAGAATACGGGCAGACCTTAGGGTTACTGGCTATGGAAGACATCTTAGAAGAGATCGTGGGCGAGATCATGGACGAATATGATGAAGACGAAGCCCATATCAAAGAAACGGAAAATGCAGATGAGTATATAATAGAAGGTATCACACCTTTAGAGGAACTGGAGGAGAAATTTGATATTTCTTTCCGTGAGGACGAATTTGAGACATTAAATGGGTTTTTGATTTCCAAAATGGAAAAGATACCGGAAGAAGATGATGAAAACTTTTCAATAGAAGTGGAAGGATATCAATTTACGATTCTCCGTGTTGAAAACCGGATGATACAGAGTGTCCTTGTGACCAGGCTTTTGCCAAAGGTAAAAGCGGGTGACAGGGATGGGCTGACAGAAGAAAAAAATGATACTTATAAACCAGAATAAAGGAGAAGATCATGTCAGGACATTCAAAATTTGCAAATATCAAGCATAAAAAAGAGAAAAATGATGCGGCAAAAGGAAAAATATTTACCATTTTAGGAAGGGAGATCGCGGTAGCCGTAAAAGAAGGCGGGCCGGATCCGGCAAACAATTCCAAGCTTGCGCAGGTCATTGCCAAGGCTAAATCCAATAACATGCCCAATGATACCATTGAAAGAGGGATCAAAAAGGCTGCCGGTGATGCAGGCAATGTGAACTATAAGTACATAACATACGAAGGTTACGGGCCAAATGGGATTGCCATCATAGTGGACGCACTGACCGATAACCAGAACCGGACTGCCGCAAATGTGAAAAACGCTTTTTCCAAGGGGAATGGGAATGTAGGCACTCCGGGATGTGTGTCTTTTATGTTTGACAAAAAAGGCCAGATGATCATAGACAAAGAAGAATATGAAGGGGATGCGGATGAGCTGATGATGCTGGCTCTTGATGCCGGTGCGGAGGACTTTTCGGAGGAGGATGACAGCTTTGAGGTGCTGACAAGCCCGGATGATTTTGAAGCGGTGTTGAAAGCTCTTCAGGATGGGAATGTGCCCTTAGCTTCCGCGGAGATCACCATGATCCCTCAAAATTATGTGGAGCTTACGGATGAAGCGGCAGTAAAAAGTCTTCAGAAGATCTTGGACCTTCTGGATGAAGAGGACGATGTGCAGGCTGTTTATCATAACTGGGATGAATAAGGGAAAAGGAGTGGCACATGAGCAGAGAGTACGCAAAAGAAACCATATGTATCCAGTCCGGGTGGAAGCCGAAGAACGGAGAACCTCGTGTGCTGCCGATCTATCAGAGCACAACCTATAAATATGAAACTTCTGAGCAGATGGGGAAACTGTTTGATCTGGAAGAGTCAGGATACTTTTATACCAGACTGCAAAACCCTACCAATGATTTTGTGGCGCAGAAGATCTGCGAATTGGAGGGTGGCGCGGCGGCAATGCTCACATCTTCCGGCCAGGCTGCAAATTATTATGCAGTCTTTAATATCTGTGAAGCAGGGTCTCATGTGGTGTTATCCTCTACGGTATATGGAGGAACCTTTAATCTTTTGACGGTGACAATGAAGAAGATGGGGATTGCGTGCACTATCGTGGATCCGGATGCGCCGGCGGAAGAGCTAAGCAAGGCGTTTCAGGAAAATACCCGGTGTGTGTTTGCGGAAACCATCGCAAATCCTGCGCTGGTAGTCCTTGATATTGAAAAGTTTGCGAAAGCAGCCCATTCCCACCAGGTTCCGCTTATTGTGGACAATACCTTTGCAACGCCAATCAACTGTAATCCCTTTAAGTGGGGAGCGGATATCGTGACTCATTCCACCACCAAATATATGGATGGACATGCCATGAGCGTAGGCGGGGCGATCGTGGATTCAGGGAACTTTAACTGGAAAGCTCATGGGGATAAATTTCCGGGACTTTGCAGTCCGGACGAATCTTACCACGGGGTCACCTATGTGGATAAATTTGGCAAAGGGGCTTATATCACCAAGGCAACGGTGCAGCTGATGAGGGATTTAGGGTCGATCCAGTCGCCTCAAAACGCATTTCTTTTAAATGTTGGCCTGGAAACCCTGCCGCTTAGGATGGAGCGGCACTGTCAAAACGCACGGCAGGTTGCAGAATATCTGGAAGAGCATGAAAAAGTGGCCTGGGTGAATTATCCGGGGCTTCCCGGCAACAAGTATTATGCGCTTGCACAAAAGTACATGGGCGGGATGACCTGCGGTGTGATCTCTTTTGGGCTAAAGGGCGGCAGGGCGGCTGCGGAACGGATGATGGATCACCTTGAGCTGGCAGCGATCGTAACCCATGTGGCGGATGCAAGGACTTGCGTGCTCCACCCGGCAAGCCATACCCACAGGCAGATGACCGATGAACAGCTTGTGGAAGCCGGTGTTGCGCCGGATTTGATCCGGTTTTCCGTAGGAATTGAAAACGTGAAGGATATCATTGCGGATTTGGAGTATGCGTTAAGCTGTATATAAAAGGATTTAAGATGAAAAAAGGAACATACAGGCTGCTGATGGGATTGTGGATCCTGGCGTTGATCGTGACAAGGATAGTCTACTTTTCGTACAGCAGCCATAGTGTTGTAGATACATATGAATATTATGCCCATGCAATGATACAGCAGGACCGGGCTGCCCAGGATTTATCCGGGGATGGTGTATCCTCCGGGATGGCGTATGCCTATACGCAGAACTTATCCGGGGTTTTAGCCTTTTTAGGAAACCGGATTGAGGTTCTTGGGGGATATCAGCTTATTTTGCAGATCGTCTGGATGATCTTTATTTTCCTGGGGGCCGGTTTTATCTTTGGAAGAATGGCGCAGATGCTTACCGGAACTATTTTAGCGGCATCTCCCTGGATCTTGGAGACCATATTTGTAGTTTCGCCGGAAAACTATTTTATGCTTGTGTTTTCCATTCTTTTTTGGGGGCTGGGAGTATTTTGTGGGGGAACGAAAAAGAATGCCGGTGAAAAAAATGTTTTGTGGGCAGTTTGGCTGATCCTGGTCTGTCTTGGGATGGGAATGCTCTGCGTATGGAATTATTTAGGATGGCTTTTGGTGCCTGTGGGAATCTGTGTCCTGGTGAAAAATAAAGGGCATTTTTTCTATGGCAGTATTCTGGCAGCCGGTTTTTTTTGCGGTATTCTGGCAACATTGCTTAGATATGCCAGATTGACCGGGCTTAGCCCGGGAGAGCAGTTTGCCTGGTGGACAGCCCCGTTAAAGGCGCTGCCTAAGCGGTGTCAGGATCTTTCGGTACAGATGGCGGCCTGGATTTTATTTGCGGGGCTTGCGGGAGTGCTGGTCGCTATGATAACAGATCGTATCAATAGGCGCAGGCTGAATCACCTTCCGGATGAAGGAGGGGGAGAAGTGCCTGATGAGGAAACAAAACAAGTGAGGGAAGTGAAAGAAGTGAAGACACCCGAAAAGGAGGAGGAACCGGTACAGTACGTCATCGCGGCGGATGGAAGGAAAGTTGCCCTGCTGGAAAATCCCCTTCCCCTTCCTAAAAAGCATAAAAAAAGGAAGATGGATTTTAAATACCATGACATTAGCGGGAACATGCCGGAGCCGGTAAAAGAGCCCTTGCAGCCCGTTAAGGGATGGGTGGATCATGCGCCGGACGGAAGCGATTTCGATGACTTCGATATAAAGATTCTTGAAAACGATGATTTTGATGTATAAAAATCTGATATGGGAAAATACTAAAAAGGACTGCTTAACCGTAGTCTTTTTTTATTTGATTTATTTTGAAATGTAATCCGAAAGGGAGGCCATGATATGTCAGGGAAAAAGGTTGAAGAAGAAAAACATAGAAGTGAACGAATAGAAGAGACCGGGCAGGTTACCTTAGACAAAAACGGGAAATCCCGCAATATCCATCTGATCTCTGTAATCGGGGAAGTGGAAGGGCATGATAATCTGGGAACAAATTCCAAGACCACCAAGTATGAGCATATTCTGCCGGAGCTGGCCGCAATCGAGGACAGCTGTGAGATCGATGGCGTATTGATCCTTTTAAATACCATGGGCGGGGATGTGGAAGCCGGGCTTGCCATTGCCGAGATGATCGCGTCTTTAAGTAAGCCTACCGTGTCGCTGGTGCTTGGAGGGAGTCATTCTATCGGAGTGCCGATTGCCGTAAGCACGGATTATTCTTTTATCGTACCTACGGGAACGATGGTGATCCACCCGGTGCGGATGAACGGGATGGTCATTGGCGTGCCCCAGACCTTTGATTATTTCAGGCAGATTCAGAACAGGATTACCGGATTTGTGTGCAGCCATTGCCAGATCAATAAGGCAAGATTTGAAGAGCTGATGATGGAGACCGGTGTGCTTACCAAAGACGTAGGAACCATACTGGTAGGGGAAGAAGCCGTTTCGGAGGGGATCATTAATGAGACCGGCGGGATCAGCCAGGCTATGAAAAAGCTCCATAGTATGATATCCAAGAAGAAAAAGTAGTGTTCCGGATTTGCACCGGCGGAAGGATGGTTACCCGGCGCAAATCCAGAATATAAAAATGAAAATCTTAAGGGTGACAAGATTTAAGGAAGATGCTATACTATATAAGATTATGTAGGTATTAGACAAAGTACTGAAGGGGTTTTTTGTATGGCACAGACCAGGAAAAGCAGTACAGGAAGAGGCACTTCTTCCAGTCGGAAAAAAAGTAATTCCAAAAGTAAAAGCAATCAAAAGACAAGTTCATCCCGCAATTATTCCAGAAAAAGCGAACCTATGGACACGGCAATCAGAAACGAAGTGTTTTTGATTGTCCTGTTTGCGGTGGCGGTGTTTTTATTTGTGTGCAATTTTGGTGTGGCGGGCGTGTTTGGCGATACATTAAGTGACATGATGTTTGGCATTTTCGGGCTGACTGCATATGTGATGCCCCTGGTGCTTTTTGTTATGATTGCTTTTGGAACGATTAACAGCGGGAGCTTTATTGCTTTTCGGAAGCTGGCATCCGGTGTGGTGCTTGCGCTATTGGTGGGCGTGGTGTGTGAGTTTTTTACTGGCGCGCCGGCACGGGCGGAAAGCTACCAGATTCAGGAAATTTATAAAAGCTGCAGTGAAAACCACAACGGAGGCGGCGTGATCGGCGGTTCCCTGGCTTATTGTCTGCACCATTTTTTAGGTATGGCAGGCTCGGTCCTTTTAATCTTGGTGGCTGTGATCATTTCCTTAGTGATCTTGACGGAGAAATCCTTTGTATCAGGTGTGAAATCCGGCGGGAAGAAGATGTACCAGCGTTCCAAGGAGGATGCCGCGTACCGGAGAGAACGGGCAAGGATCCGGCGGGAAGAAATGGAAGAAGAAAGGCAGCGCAGATTAGAAGAAAAGCGCCTCCGCCAGGAAGAGATTGAGAATGAAAAGATCCTACGCATGGACAAGAAGGTTTCCGGCGTGATGATTGATACTTCCCTGATGGATCATGAAAGGGAAGAAAAAGTCAGGGATGATATCCATGAGATCAACTTGACGGATTTTGAAGAACAGGCAGCGTATGTTGACGAAGAAGCGCAGGAAAGCATTGATCAATTTGATCAGATCGTGATCCATACCGGAAATGATGAACTTTCGGAAATAGTTGTGCCTTATGAAGAGGAAGAATTTGAAAAAGCACAGGATGAGTGGATTGCACCTGTGGCGGATATGCGGGAAATACATAGTGATGTGCCCATAGGTTTGACGGAAAACACGTTTTCCATGGATGGGGAGGAAAAAGAGCCTGCCGTAAAAACGGCGCCAAGACAGATGATGGCGGCAGAACGTAAAAACACGGCAGAGGAAGGGACCGGAGCAGCCGAAGCAGACATTCAAAGCCCCATAAAGCCGGCGGCGCCAAAGAAATATCTTTTCCCACCGATCAGCAAATTGGTGAAGGGAAAAGGGAAAAACGGCGATTCGGCCAGGGAGCTTAAGGAAACGGCCCAAAGGCTGCAACAGACCCTGCAGACTTTTGGCGTCCGGGTGATGGTCACGGATATCAGCCAGGGGCCTGCGGTTACCCGGTTTGAACTGCAGCCGGAGCAGGGGGTTAAAGTCAGCAAGATTGTAGGGCTTTCGGATGATATTAAACTGAACCTGGCGGCAACGGATATCAGGATTGAGGCGCCTATCCCCGGAAAAGCGGCAGTTGGGATTGAGGTGCCGAATAAAGAAAACACCATGGTTGCCTTGCGTGATCTTTTGGAAAGCAAAGAATTTAAGGACTTCCCGTCCAATCTTGCGTTTGCGGTGGGAAAGGACATTGCCGGCAAGGTGGTGGTCTCGGATATTGCCAAGATGCCCCATATGCTGATTGCGGGAGCAACCGGTTCCGGTAAGTCGGTATGTATCAATACGTTGATCATGAGTATTTTGTATAAAGCCCGTCCGGATGATGTGAAGCTGATCATGGTGGATCCTAAGGTGGTAGAGCTCAGTGTCTACAATGGGATTCCCCATTTGTTGATCCCGGTGGTGACGGATCCCAAGAAGGCGTCAGCGGCTCTTCAGTGGGGGGTTGCGGAAATGACGGATCGTTACCAGAAGTTTGCGGATTTTAATGTCCGGGACTTAAAAGGTTATAACCAAAAAGTAGAAGCCATGCGTGATGGCGGGGATCCGGAAGCGCCGGGGAAACTGCCCCAGATCGTCATTATCGTGGATGAGCTTGCGGATCTGATGATGGTATGCCCCGGCGAAGTGGAGGAATCCATCTGCCGTCTGGCGCAGCTGGCAAGAGCAGCCGGAATCCATCTGATCATAGCGACCCAAAGACCTTCCGTGGATGTCATCACGGGGCTTATCAAAGCAAATATGCCAAGCAGGATTGCTTTTAGCGTGTCAAGCGGTGTGGATTCCCGTACCATTCTTGACATGAACGGTGCGGAGAAGCTTCTGGGAAAAGGTGATATGCTGTTTTATCCTCAGGGCTATAATAAACCGGCCAGGGTCCAGGGGGCGTTTGTGTCGGATAAGGAAGTTTCGGACGTGGTCGAGTTTTTGAAAAATCAGACTTTAGGGAATATTTATGATACGGATATCCAGGATAAGATATCCACTTACGGGGCAGGCACCGGGGCAGGAGCCGCGGGAGCTTCCCAGGATGGTTCGGACAGGGATCAGTATTTTCTGGAAGCGGCCAAGTTTATCATTGAGAAGGATAAAGCATCCATCGGCATGCTGCAGCGTGTCTTTAAAATCGGATTTAACAGAGCGGCCAGAATCATGGATCAGCTAAGCGAAGCAGGCGTGGTCGGGGAAGAAGAAGGCACGAAGCCGCGGAAAGTGCTTATGAGCATGGAACAGTTGGAACAGTACATAGAGGAGTCCTTATAACAGGAGGTATGTGATGAAGACAGATATTCAAATTGCGCAGGAAGCGGTGCTTGACCCGATTACAAAAGTGGCGGCAAGCCTTCAGATCGGGGAAGATGACCTGGAACTTTACGGGAAATATAAAGCGAAGATATCCGACGGGTATCTGGAGCGGATGGGGGATCGTCCGGACGGGAAACTGATCCTGGTGACAGCCGTCAACCCAACCCCGGCAGGGGAGGGGAAGACCACCGTAAGCGTAGGTTTGGGACAGGCGCTTTCCAGGCTTGGGAAAAAGGCGGTGACGGTGTTAAGGGAGCCCTCTTTGGGCCCTTGCTTTGGCGTTAAGGGCGGCGCTGCCGGAGGGGGATATTCCCAGGTCGTGCCGATGGAAGATTTAAACCTTCACTTTACCGGGGATTTTCATGCCATAACCAGCGCAAATAATCTTCTGGCGGCTGTTTTGGATAACCATATCCAGCAGGGCAATGAGCTTGGCATTGACACAAGGAGCGTGGTCTGGAAACGCTGTCTGGATATGAATGACAGGGTCCTTCGGAATGTGGTAGTGGGCCTAGGGGCAAAAACCGACGGAACGGTAAGAGAAGATCATTTTGTGATTACCGTGGCATCGGAGATTATGGCAGTGCTCTGCCTTGCTTTGGATATGGCGGATTTAAAAGAGCGCTTAGGCAGGATCGTGGCTGCTTATAATTTCCAGGGCAAACCTGTGACGGCGGCAGATTTACATGCGGTAGGCGCTATGGCGGCGCTTTTAAAGGATGCCATGAAACCGAATCTGGTGCAGACACTTGAACATACGCCGGTACTGGTGCATGGCGGTCCTTTTGCGAACATTGCCCATGGATGTAACTCTCTCCGGGCTACAAAGGCGGCCTTAAAGATGGCGGATTACGTGGTTACGGAGGCAGGCTTTGGCGCAGACTTAGGGGCTGAAAAGTTTTTTGACATTAAATGCAGGATTGGGAATCTGAAACCGGATGCGGTGGTTTTGGTGGCTACCATCCGTGCGCTGAAATATAACGGCGGCGTTTTAAAAGAGGATCTTTCCAAGGAAAATTTGGAGGCTCTTGAAAAAGGTATTGCCAATCTGGAAAAGCATATAGAAAATCTTAAAAAATATAAGGTTCCGGTGGTCGTGACCTTAAACAGCTTTGTGGCGGATACGGAAAAAGAGGTTTCTTTTGTGGAAGGGTTCTGTAAGAAAATGGGCTGTGAATTTGCTCTTGCCAATGTCTGGGCCAAAGGCGGGGAAGGCGGAAAGCACCTGGCGGAACAGGTTCTTGCCACGTTAGAACAAAAAGACAGTGATTTTAGACCTTTATATGAAGATGAGATCAGCTTAAAAGAAAAGATAGAGACAGTGGCAAAAGAAGTATATGGGGCGAAGGATGTGGTCTATGCGGCAGCGGCGGCAAAGCAGCTTTCTCAGATAGAAGCCCTGGGATTTGGAAACCTGCCGGTATGCATTGCCAAAACCCAGTATTCTCTTTCTGACGATCCGGCGCTTCTTGGCAGGCCGGAAGGGTTTTCCATAACGGTCAGGGAGGCTTATGTCTCGGCGGGGGCAGGGTTTGTAGTGGTCTTGACCGGTGCGGTGATGACCATGCCCGGTTTACCGAAAAAGCCGGCGGCATACGGGATCGACGTAAATGAAGACGGTGTGATCACCGGGCTGTTTTAAGGAAAGGGAGAATGGATTATGGCAATGACCATTGACGGGAAAGCTATTTCCCAAAGGATCAAGGATGAATTAAAAGAGCAGGCAGCTGCGCTGAAAAAACAGGGAATAAAGATTACATTGGCGGTGATACAGGTAGGGAATGACCCGGCTTCCACCGTGTACGTAAGGAATAAAAAGAAAGGCTGCGAATACATAGGGATAGAATCACTCTCCTATGAGCTGCCGGAAGAGACCACCCAGCAGGAGCTTCTTTCTCTGATCGGGGAATTGAACCGGAAAGAAGACGTGAGCGGGATTTTAGTCCAGCTTCCCCTGCCGGCCCATATTGACGAGGATAAAGTGATCCGAGCCATTGACCCGAAAAAGGACGTGGACGGGTTCCATCCCCAGAGCGTGGGCGCATTGTGCATCGGGCAGCCGGGATTTGTGTCCTGTACCCCGGCAGGGATCATACAGTTATTAAAAAGAAGCAGTATTGAAATTGCGGGAAAAGAATGCGTAGTGCTTGGGCGGAGCAATATTGTAGGGAAGCCCATGGCTGTTTTGATGCTCCGTGAAAATGCCACGGTGACCATTGCCCATTCAAGGACCCGGGATTTAAAGGAAGTCACAAAAAGGGCGGATATTCTGATTGCGGCGGTAGGAAAGCCTAAGATGATCACGGCAGACTACGTGAAAGAAGGGGCGGTCGTCATTGATGTGGGAATCAATAGGGATGAAAACGGTAAGCTTTGCGGGGATGTGGATTTTGAATCAGTAGAGCCTTTGTGCAGCGCGATCACCCCGGTTCCGGGCGGAGTAGGACCCATGACGATAGCCATGCTCTTAAATAATTGTTTGGAATCCGTAAGGATGGACTGATATTTCAGCCGGATAGATAGAGGTAAAGGAGGAAGTCAGGTATGGTCTGCCCGAGTTGCGGATGCGAAATGGCGGAAGGTCATTTGTACTGCGAAACATGCGGAAATGAAATACGGATTGTTCCGGACTTCGAGCCGGAGATTGAAAACAGCATATCAGAAGCTTTATCCACGGTTGTAGAAGAAATCGAAGAAAGCAGCCTGGAGGAAGCGGAAAAAAAGAAAGAAATTCCTGATGATGAAATTGTAACGGAGGTAAAGAAAGGAAGGCGGATACAGCCGGAAGACTTTTTTTTCAAAGATATCCCGGTTAAAGGCAGGCTTCCGGTTTTTTTGATCAGTCTGGTTCTTCTTGTGTTAGTTGCCGTGTTTGCGTTTGGCTTTTTTTACCGGAGAAATTCCGTTTCTTATCAGGTGGGCCAGGCAAAAAAGCTGGCAGAGGATAACCGTTATGAAGAAGCGGCAGTTTTTTTGGACCGGGCAAGGGAGCTTTCCCCGGAGGATATTGATATAGCGCTTTTGGAAGTAGGGTATCTTGGAGAAATCGATAACAAGGATCAGGCTCTTTCTATCTTGTTGGAACTGGTAGATCGGAGGTATCTGGAATACGGGGAGAAAGAAAGGGTCTTTGAACATATCATTGCAATTTACGGGGAAAAGGAGCAGTATGAGCAGATCAATGCACTATTGCTCTCTAGTGAGGACATAGAAATACAGCATCATTTTCAACAATATATGGCAATGGCACCGGAATTTGAGTATGAGCCGGGAACATATGAAGAAGTGGTTCCCTTAAGGATCAGCTCCAATACCAGCGGAAAGATCTATTATACAACAGACGGAAGCATGCCCGATGAACATAGCCAGATCTACACGGCACCGCTTCTTCTGGAAACAGGGGAATTTCAAATCTGCGCAGTTTTTGTTAATGATTACGGGATTAAAAGTGAGGTTGCCAGAAGCTGGTATATTATTAACCTGACAGTGCCGGATCCTCCGGAAGTGCCTATTTTAAGCGGGGATTATAAGCTTCCTGTCATGATTGAGGCAGCTGCCCCGGAAGAAGGAACGGTTTATTATACGGTGGATGGATCGGAGCCTACCATTAACAGCAACAAATATACGGAACCGATCCCTATGCCTCTTGGCAGGACAAATTTTAAGTTTATCACTGTATCAGAGCAAGGGGTTTCCAGTGAAGTCACCAGCCGCAGTTATGACCTTGAGCCGGAGACGGATGTGACGGTAAGTAAGGCAGTAGATAACGTGATGGAGTCGCTCTATAACAGGAAGGTATTGTCCGATATGCTGGGCCATTCTTATGAGATACAGGGGAAATATGTGTTTATTCCCCGGAATACTATTGTGGAAATTGAAGGTTTCGGTTATTATTATGTTTTGGATGAATATGAGGAAAGCGGAAACGGAAACCGTACGAAAACAGACAGACTTTACGCCGTGGAGGTTTATACGGGGGCACCGAACCGATTGACTTATGATGAAAACGGGAAAATGGGATTAATCTCTTTAAGGGAAATCCCTGGAGGGGATTGAAGAAAGGAATCAGCGATGTATAAGATTTTAGAGACGAAGGAACTTGCTGCCAATATTTTTTATATGTTGGTTGAAGCAAAACGAGTGGCAAAGGCATGTCAGCCGGGACAGTTTGTGATCGTAAGGGCGGATGAGGAAGGAGAACGCATTCCGCTTACGATTTGTGATTATGACAGGGAAAAAGGAACCGTGGCGATCGTATTTCAGATTGTGGGGGCAGGAACCCGGATGATGGCAGGATTAAAGGCGGGGGATGCTTTTCACGATTTTGTAGGCCCCCTTGGCTGTCCGTCTGAATTTGTGTCGGAGGATTTAGAGGAACTTAAAAAGAAAAAAATGCTGTTTGTAGCAGGGGGTGTGGGAACGGCGCCGGTCTACCCACAGGTGAAATGGCTTCATGAGCATGGAATTGCGGCGGATGTTATTGTGGGCGCAAAGACAAAGGAGCTTTTGATCTTAGAAGAAGAGATGGAAAAAACAGCAGGGAATTTGTATGTGACCACGGATGACGGTTCCTACGGGAGAAGCGGTATGGTGACGCAGACTATTTCGGACCTGGTAAGGGAAGGAAAGCATTATGATGTATGTGTTGCGATCGGACCTATGATCATGATGAAATTTGTCTGCAAATTAACGAAAGAACTGGAAATACCGACCATCGTCAGTTTAAATCCAATTATGGTGGACGGCACGGGCATGTGCGGGGCCTGCCGCGTGACGGTAGGCGGGAAGGTGAAATTTGCCTGCGTGGACGGTCCTGAATTTGATGGGCATTTGGTTGATTTTGATGAGGCAATGCGCCGCCAGCAGATTTATAAGACGGAAGAAGGAAGGGCTTTCCTCCGTGCAAAAGAGGGCGATACTCATCACGGCGGATGCGGCAATTGTGAGGAAAGGAGATAACTGTCAATGGATGTTTTAAAAAAAGTTCCGGTAAAAGAACAGGATGCGAAGGTAAGGGCGGCCAATTTTGAAGAGGTGTGCCTTGGATATAACAAGGAAGAGGCAATGGAAGAGGCACAAAGGTGCATCAACTGCAAAAATGCGCAGTGTATCAAGGGGTGTCCGGTGTCAATCAATATTCCGGGGTTTATCGAGAAGGTGAAAAGCGGGGATATGGAAGCGGCTTATCAGGTGATCAGCGAATCCTCTGCCCTTCCGGCGGTATGCGGGCGGGTATGCCCACAGGAAAGCCAGTGTGAAGGAAAATGTATCAGAGGAATTAAGGGAGAGCCGGTTTCTATCGGGAAGCTGGAGCGTTTTGTGGCGGACTGGGCCAGTGGGAAAGGGATCAAGCCCCAAGGGGCGGAAAAGAAAAACGGCAGGAAGGTTGCGGTCATAGGCTCCGGCCCGGCAGGGCTGACCTGTGCGGGAGACCTGGCTAAGATGGGATATGAGGTGACAATTTTTGAAGCCCTCCATGAGCCTGGCGGGGTGCTGGTATACGGAATCCCTGAGTTTCGTTTACCCAAAAGCGCCGTAGTGGCGAAAGAAATCGAAAATGTAAAAGCACTGGGAGTTACCATTGAAACCAATGTTGTGGTAGGCAAATCCGTTACGATTGACGAACTGATCAATGAGGAAGGGTTTGACGCTGTGTTTATCGGTTCCGGGGCAGGACTTCCCAAGTTTATGGGGATCCCTGGGGAACAGGCAAACGGTGTGTTCTCGGCGAATGAGTACCTGACCAGAAGCAATTTGATGAAAGCTTTTGATGAAAACTCCAATACCCCAATTACAAGGGGAGGAAAGGTTGCCGTGGTTGGCGGCGGAAACGTGGCAATGGATGCGGCTAGGACGGCGCTTCGGCTTGGTGCGGAAGTGCATATCGTATACCGCAGAAGCGAACAGGAGCTTCCGGCCCGTGTGGAGGAAGTCCACCATGCGAAGGAAGAGGGCATTATCTTTGATCTGCTTACCAATCCGGTGGAAATTTTGGAAGATGAAAAAGGCTGGGTGCGTGGCATCAAGTGCATTAAGATGGAACTTGGAGAACCTGACGAGTCCGGAAGAAGGCGTCCTGTGGAGGTTCCCGGTTCCGAGTTTGTTATTGATGCGGACACTGTGATCATGTCACTGGGAACTTCACCGAATCCGTTGATCTCATCTACCACGGAAGGACTTGAGGTGAATAAGTGGAAATGTATCGTGGCGGACGAAGAGTTTGGGAAAACCACCAAGGAAGGCGTTTATGCCGGTGGGGATGCAGTTACCGGTGCGGCTACCGTGATCCTGGCCATGGGTGCGGGAAGGGCAGGCGCAAAGGGGATTGACCAATACTTGAAAGAGAAGTTTTCTGATTGACCGGGATTCTAAGAAAATATTAATAATTCCTTTTCCACAATTTAAAATATCTGTTGTATAGTGGAAAAAAAGGAAAGGGATGAAAACGATGTTTCATGATGATGATTCTGATGATAAAAGTATGGACAGGGCAAAGCTGATCGTCAGCATTGTTCCGGTCATATTGATTATTATTATACTTGCGATCACGTTGATTATAAACGGGAGCAAAAAAGAAAAGGCAGGGGAAGATGACCTGCAGCAGAGCATTATGGATTATGCGGACGGAACTGTTCCGGCAGGGAGTGATTCGGTGCAGGCTGGCGAGACTGACGGTGAGGTTAAGCGTGAGCCTGTGGAGGCTAAAGAGGATGAGGGGCAGAGGGAACAGGACGAAGATTCGCCAGAGACAACAGCAAGCCCTGATCCCAGCCCCACGCCTTACAAGCAGGCTATGGATCCGAACCAGGTTGATTACAGCAAGGTGGAGTTTAACAAGGATGAACAGCTAAAGGAAATGATGACCTATTGGGCTGACAATAACCAGAAAGCCCTTGACGACCTGGCGAACCTGGACCGTTTTAAAGCTATGTCATGGAAGCTTAAGGGAACCAAGGATTGTTATTATTATGGAGATAAAAACGGGGCAGGCCAGCCGGAAGGCATGGGGATTGCCGTTTACACGGACAACCAGTATTATTACGGGGAATGGAAAAACGGTGTCAGGAGTGGAAAAGGAACCTGGATCCATTACCACATTCATGGCACGGAAAATAAAAATGATGTTTTCCTGTATCACCAGTATACCGGTTCCTGGGCAAATGACCTGCCGGACGGGGAAGGCTCCGAGCATTATGATTTTGAAATGTCTCTTTTGAAGGAGCATAATGTTTATTATGGGAATCTGATCGGCAGCTATGCAGGCGGACTGGTCAACGGCGATTTCTACCTTACCACGCTGGATTATAAGCAGGAGATGAAGGAGTGGAACGGGAAAGCGGACCATGGTTCCTGGATATATCAAAATGATAATAAAGATAAGTCGGGCAGGAAACCGGCTCTAGTATCTACCGTTGACCCGGATAATTATGTCTGGCTGTCATCAAAAGAAAATAAAGATATCGGTGTCCGCTGCCTGATCTCGAAACAAAAAAATTAGTGGAAACCTATGCCAATCCGTAGTAAAATAAAAGTTGGGGTACGAAGGAGGTAGGGATATGGCATGGTGTCCGAACTGTAAATGTGAATATGTGGAAGGAATCAAGGTCTGCGCAGACTGCGGCTGTGAGCTTGTCGAGGAATTGCCGGATGAGAAAAGGCAGGCAGTCCTTCCGGAACTGCAGGAATATTTTCCCGAAGAGGACGGGGAGTCGGCAGATAGGGAAGACATGGCAGAAGATTGGCAGGAAGAAGACGAAAGTGTATCTGAGCCTGAATCCTCCTATCGGCATTTTTACGTAAATAACGAAGAAAAGGCGGAAGATAACAAGACGTCGGCGTATACGCTTTTGACAGTGGGAAGTCTGGGATTTTTGGTGATCATACTGATTTTCTTTGACGTGATACATATTTATATGTCACTTACAAATAAGTACATTGTCACTGGTGTCATGGGTGTCTTGTTTCTCCTTTTTATCGTTATGGGAGTGGTGTCTTTAAAAAATTCACGGACCTTGTTTAAAAAGGCATCAAAGGAAAATAATCTTACCACTGAGATTAAAAAATGGTGTGTAAATAATTTAAAGATGCAGGAGATCGATAAGGAATTAGAACTTGGGGAACAGCCAGAAGAACTTAAGTATTTCCAGCGTACATCTTATATGCGTGCCATTGTGGGAAAGCAGTTTGTGAACTTGGATGAGGGATATCTGGACAGGCTGATCGATGAGGTTTATCCTGAAATATTTGAAGACGGGGTTTTAGAGTGAAGATCACAATTATCTGTGTGGGAAAAATAAAAGAAGATTTTTACAGGAAGGCAGTTTCTGAATACGAAAAGCGGCTATCAAGGTATTGCAGGCTGGAGATCATAGAGGTGGAGGACGAGAAAACCCCTGACCGGGCAAGTCCAGCCCTTGAGGAGCAGATCAAGGAAAAAGAAGCAGTCAGGATTTTAAGGCATCTGAAAGAAGATGCCTATATTTTTACCCTGGAAATAAATGGGGAAAGCCCGGATTCGGTTTCCTTTGCAAGACAGATAGAGGGTCTGGGTGTAAGGGGAGTAAGCCATATTCAGTTTGTGATCGGCGGGTCTTTGGGGCTGCATAAAAGTGTTTCAAAAGCGGCAGATAAAGCGGTCAGCTTTTCTGATATGACGTTCCCGCACCAGCTTATGCGGGTGATCCTGCTTGAGCAGATTTACAGGGGATACCGGATTATTTCAGGAGAACCGTATCACAAATGAGGGCGGAATTTAACTATGTGATAGTACATAGATGGACGGACGGACTGACGGACAGTCGCAGCCGGTAGGTCTAGGAATGCTTTTTCGCTCATATAGTATGATATGATGAAAAAGAGCAGAGCAAGGGATGGCTGGGCCATTACCAGAAAAGAAAGAGAAGCTAAAAAGACCATATCGAACCGGGAATTGATGGTGGAATCCTTAAAGCTCCCTAAGGATTCCATGTTAGGGGCATCAATCGTGACCCTTACGGGCAATACGGATGCCTTTGTAGAAAACTATAAGGGGATCATTGAATATACCAGTGAAGTGATCCTGCTGCAGGGAAAACATTGTAAGATACAGATATGCGGGAAGCGGCTGAATATTGTATATTACACAAATGAAGACATGAAGATTAATGGATGGATTGAAAAAATCTGCTATATGTGAGGTGTAATATGTTACAGTTGATCCGGTATCTGCAAGGGTATCTTGCCATTAAGGTAGTGGGTTTTTCCCCGGAAAGATTTATGAACCTTTGCAGCAATCATCATTTGTTCCTCTGGGATATTGTCAATCATGGCGATTATTATACAATGAATATCAGCCTGAAAAATTTCTATAAGCTAAAGGGGTTTACAAGGAAAACAGGAACAAGGGTGGTCATAACGCAGCGTTATGGACTACCCTTTCTTTCCGTAAGGATGTGGCGGAGGAAAATATTTATTGCAGGCCTTGTGGGAAGTCTTTTATTTTGGCTGTGGATGGCAGGTTTTATCTGGGCGGTGGAAGTGGAGGGAAATTTTTTTATCACCACGGATATGTTTCAGGACTTTCTGGTTGAAAACGGGATCCGGACAGGGATGAACAAAAAGGAAGTTGATATTGAAAAACTGGAAGAAGCGATCCGGACAAAATTTGACATCGTCACATGGACTTCCGCCAAAATCGAAGGAACGAAGCTGCTGATCCAGGTAAGGGAAAACGATCTGATACAGATGGAAGCAGGAAACGCGGACGCAGCGGAAACAGAACAGGGTATGGACTTAACGGCCAATAAGGATGGCGTGGTGGTCAGTATGGTTACAAGGAGCGGCGTGCCGCTGGTACACATAGGAGATGAAGTAAAGAAAGGAGATATTCTGGTAGAGGGGGCCGTGCCGATCTATCAGGATGACGGTACGGTAAAGCGGTACGAATATTGCGTTGCGGATGCGGATATTATGCTCCAGTGTGTTTATTCGCTGAAAGAAGAAATTATGGAAAAGCATGAAGAAAAACATTTTACAGGGAAAGAAAAAAAGCAGTTTTTCATTATTTTTGGCACTAAGGAAATCAAGATGCCCCTTTTGGGGAAGAAATTTGACCAATGTGACATGATCGAGGAAAAAAAACAGCTGAAAATATTCAGGAATTATTACCTGCCTGTGTATATAGGGAGCAATCAGTACAGAGAATACAAGGTGGAAGAACAGATTTATACGAAAGAGCAGGTGAAAGTGCTGTTTGAAGAAAAATTACAAAAATTTATTGAAACTTTACAGGAAAAAGGGGTACAAATTGTAGAAAAAAATGTTACAATAAAAAAGGCTTCAGGCAAGTGGAAAATGAATGCGGATTTTTTAGCCCAGGAGTTGACCGGGCAAAATACTAAAACGGGGATTATGCAGATTGAAATACCGCAGCAGGAAGAAGTACCGGAAGAGGACGGTACTTAAAGGAAGCAGTCAGGAGTTGTACATGGAAATTATTTCTGAAATTATCAGTGTTCCGGTAAAAGACCAGCAAAATGTATTTGGTCAGTTTGACGGTCATCTAAAGAGGCTGGAAAGGCAGCTTCATGTGGATATCGTAGACCGGAACGGGGAAGTGAAGATCAGTGGAGATGCCCCTTTTGTAAAAAAAGCAAAAGCAGTGCTGCAGGAGCTGGCAGAATTATCAATGAGAGGAAATGTAATCCAGGAACAAAATGTGGATTATGCAATTGCTATGAGTATGGAAGAAAATCAGGAAGTATTGTTGGAAATAGATAAGGAGCTTATTTGTCATACGGTCACCGGAAAGCCGATCAAGCCTAAAACGCTGGGGCAGAAGGAGTATGTGGATGCCATCAGGGGCAATATGGTGGTTTTTGGTCTGGGGCCTGCGGGAACGGGGAAAACGTATCTTGCCATGGCTATGGCGATCACCGCGTTTAAGAATCAGGAAGTGGAGCGGATCATTTTGACCCGTCCTGCCATTGAGGCAGGGGAAAAGCTTGGATTTTTGCCGGGAGATCTTCAAAGCAAGGTGGATCCGTACCTTCGGCCGTTATATGATGCCCTATACCAGATCATGGGGGCGGAATCCTTTGCCAGAAACATGGAAAAGGGTGCAATCGAGGTGGCGCCTCTTGCCTATATGAGGGGAAGGACCTTGGATAATGCGTATATTATCCTTGATGAAGCCCAGAACACCACCCCCGCCCAGATGAAAATGTTCCTTACAAGGATAGGATTTGGATCAAAGGTTGTGGTCACCGGTGATGCCTCCCAAAAGGATCTTGCTCCGGGTACGCAGTCAGGGCTGGATGTGGCAGTCAGAGTGTTAAAAGGGATTGAAGGGATCGCACTTTGTAATTTGTCAAGTAAAGATGTGGTCAGGCATCCTTTAGTTCAAAAAATTGTACAGGCATATGAAAAATACGAATCAAAAGAACAAAGCAGTGAGAGGCGGAAGGTCAGAAATGCAGGATATGGAAAAAGACGTTGAGGAAAAAAGCAGTGCAATTAATATAGATGTGGCGATGAGAAAGCTTCAGGAAGTCATTTTGTTTCTTATGACAGGGGCGGCAACCGGTCTTGCGGCATGGCTGTACGGAAAAACCGTGATTGAAATAACCGGGGTTGTGGTTTTGGCGCTTCTCGGGGTCAGCGGGGTGATTTTTGCAATTGAGCAGAGTCAGGAGGCGGATTCCTTTTTATTTGATAATAAAGAGCATTTGGGCAGATTTTTAGTCTTATATCTTTTAGCGCTTGCGGGAAGTTTGGTATTTCCTCTTCTGCCCGCAGGGGGATGGCCTTATCTTGCGGCGTTTATCGGGCTGATGCTTTTTTCCAACCAGATAGTGGGTTTGAGTTCGGCTGCGGTTTTGCTGCTTGTCACATGTCTTCTCTATACGGGGAATAACGGAAATATTGCTTTTTATGTATACTTTGTGGGCGGCCTGGCAGGGATTGTGGTATTTTCCTATCTGAATGTCAGCTTTAAGGTGGGGCTTCCGATTCTGGTCTCTTTGATGGTGCAGATGGTCTGTCTGGCCGTGCAGGAAGTCTTGCTGGTCAATGAGCAGCTTAAGCTTCAATTATTTCTGATTCCGGCGCTTAATCTGCTGGTGAGCCTGATTTTACTTTTAATTTTGTTAAAATATTTCAGCTTTTCCATTATCTATAAAAACCGTGATCTGTTTATGGATATTAATGATCCGGAATGTCCGCTTTTGGTGGAATTAAAAAATGCTTCAAAAGAAGAATACTATCATGCGGTACATACAGCTTATTTGTGCGACAGGATTGCCAAGAGGTTAAAGCTGGATGACGCTATGGTGAAAGCCTGTGGATATTACCACAGGATCGGTATTATCAAAGGAGAGGTTAATTGGGAAAACACCCAGTTTATTTTAGAGGAAAACCGGTTCCCGCAACAAGTAAAGGATGTGCTCAGGGAATATCTGGACAGTACGGAGCAGATGGTCTCCAAAGAAACGATCATCCTTCTTTTTTCGGATACGGTGATCACTTCTATCAGCTACTTATTTTCCAAAGATCCGCAGATAGAGATCGATTACCCCAAGATCATAAACGGGATCTTCAAAAAAAGGGTGGAAAGCGGCATGATCGACCAGAGCAATCTGACCTTTGGGGAATTTCAGGAAATGAAAAAGATTTTGTTGGAGGAACGGTTATATTATGACTTCTTACGTTGAAAATGAAACCTCCATAACGTTTGATTTTGATATCAAAGAAGTTCTGGATCAGGTTATGGAGCAGGTACTTGCGATGGAAGACTGTCCTTATGAGGCGCAGGTGAACCTGCTGATTACGGATGATGATGGAATCCGTGGTTTTAACCGGGAATACAGGCAGATTGACGCGCCTACTGATGTTCTTTCTTTTCCGATGCTTTCGTTTGAACAGGAAGGGGATTTTTCTGAGGCAGAGGAACAGGAGGCGGACTGTTTTGACCCGGAAAGCGGCGAATTATTGTTGGGCGATATTATTGTTTCAGCATCTAAGGTGTATGAACAGGCGTTAAAATACGGCCATTCTGAAAAAAGGGAATTTGCTTTCCTTGTGGCGCACAGCATGCTGCATCTTTGCGGGTATGACCATATGGAGGAAGAAGCGGCAAAAGAAATGGAAACAAAACAGGAGCAGGTGTTAAATACACTTGGAATCACAAGAGATATTTAAAGGATACGGGGGTATCTATGGGGAAAGTGCGTGAACGAAAAACTTCTTCAAGAAGAGATACGGTGATGATCATTTCAGGAATCAGCATGATCGGTATGCTGGTCTTCAGGCTGGTTCTGGGAAAATTAATTGGCGATATAGGTATTGCATGTTTTGGAATAGCATATGAGATTTATTTTGTGATAGCAGGTGCGGTTTCTTATGGATTGTCCGAGGCGGTTTCTTCCCTTGTCAGATACCGGGTAAGGAGAGGACAGTACAAAAATGCACAAAAAGTATTAGGGGGTGCGGTGCTTGCCGGCTGTGTGCTAGGTGCGGTTATAGGGGCTGTCATCTTATTGTGGGCGCATACGATCGCAGGCCGTGTTTTTGGTGTTCCGCTATCAGGACAGGCGGTCTTTATGATTGCGCCGGCAATTATTTTTTTGATTTTAACGGGAATATTAAGAGGCTATTTTCAGGGGAACGGGGCCAGGGTACCTGTCATGCATTCCCAGATCCTGCAGGTGTTTTTCTTTTTTGCAGGAGGGATGGCAGGGGTGGTTCCTTTCCGTAATTACGGAACAAAGGTTTCTGCTCTTTTGCAGAATCCGGATTATGCCAATGCCTATGGGGCCATGGGGGCCTGCATAGGGATCCTTTGTGCTTCCATCCTTTGTCTGCTGCATTTACTTATTATTTATATTCTTTTCAGGCACGGCATTCATGATCAGCTTGGCAGGGAGCCGCAAAAAAGTCAGGATGGCATGTTTTATGTGTTACGTATGGTATTGGGAACAGGGGGGATCTATGCCTTATACTGTTTCTTTTCCAATGGCTGGCTTTTAGTTGATGCGGCAGTCATGTTCCGGGCAGGCAGGGATGCGGAAGGGCTCATCGGGCAATGGGGAGCATATTATGGGAAAGTGATGGCCCTTATTGGAATTGCGGCAAATGTCATCAGTATGATATGTCTGTATCCGATTCGGCGTATCGTTGTTTTGTGGGAGCGGGATGAGGATCGTCTGGCAAGGGAAAAGCTGGGGATTTTAATCCATCAGTGTGCGGCGATTGCCATACCGGCAGCTATTTTCCTTGCAGTACTTGCAGAAAATCTGCTGGATATGATCTATGGCGGTGATAACAGCCAGTCGGCTTTGTGGATACAGGCAGGATGTGTTACCATAGTCTTGTTTGTCTTTACCAATATTTTTATGGAGATTTTATTAAGGTCAAGAAAGCTGCTCTTTGTGGCGGGAATAACGGCTGGTGGGTTTGTCCTGCAGCTTGGCGTCATGTTTCTTCTTGTCCGCACAGATATGGGGGTTATGGGGCTTATCGTCAGCAGTATTGTTTATTATCTGGCTATAGCGGGCTGCAGCTTCTTTCTTGTGGCAAGAAGGATCCGGTACAGGCAGGAATGGATAAGGACGTTTGCGGTCACAGCCGTTGCGGCTGCCATAGCGGGGATCCTGGCAATGGTTTTAAACAAAGTGGCAGGACCGCTAGGGGCTTTGATATCCATGCTGATTTCGCTGGCGGCTGCCATAGCGGTTTATCTGGTGATCTTGATCTTTCTTCGGGCTTTTCGTAATGAGGAATTAGATGAGATGGCAGGCGGTTTTCTTTTTAAGAAACTTGCCCGGCTGTTCCGCATGTGACAGAAGTATACTTTTGGGTATTTTGGCTGATACTGTTTATAAAAAATAGTAAGAGAGGTTACTATGAAATTTGTAAAACGGATCAGCCTGTTTTTTATTTATCCGCTAAGTATGTTCAGCCTGGGATTTGCAGCGAATATGGCAATCATGGAATTTTTTTATCCGGGGGATGAAAAAACAGTTATTATGCCGGAGGAACCGGAAGTTGAGGTAAAAGAGCAGATTCAGGTATCAGTCAGTGATGAGCCGGTGGTGACGGCGGATACACAGTATATCGTGCAGGAATATGATATGGGGGATACGACCGTACAGGAAAATGAGGTGAAGGCGCCGGATAAGTTTATTGGTCTTGACAGAGAAAGGTTAGCGGAGGAGATCAATAATTACAATCAAAATCCTTCCCTGACGGATCTTGAAAAAGGTTTCCGCTATATGGAGCTTGTTTCTTTTTCAGACAAAAAGGTTGTGGTAAAGAAAAGTTATGAGCTGCCAAAGGAAGATAAAGGCTTTTTTTTGATGAATGAAAATCACTATGTGGTCGTGTATGATCAGAGCCTGTCGGAGGTTTATATGAATACTGACATTTTGGTGGAGGATTTATCCGCGGAACTGCAGGAGGAGATCATACAGATGAAATACGTGGAGAATGAAAAAGAACTATTCAATTTTCTGGAATCCTATTCCAGTTAGGAAGAAAGTGCAGGAGAGAGAATGCAATGGGTAAACATGTCAAAATTGCAGTGATTGGGGCAGGGGCATCAGGTATGATGGCTGCCATTGCCGCAGCCGGGAGGGGCGCTGAGGTAACGCTTTTTGAGAAAAACGACAGAATCGGGAAAAAGATCCTGGCTACCGGGAACGGTAAGTGCAATTTAAGTAATTTAAACTGTGTGGCAGAAAGCTATTATTGTTCTGATAAAGAAAAGCTTCAAAGGATGCTCGATGTTTTTTCACCCTGGGATACGATTTCTTTTTTTGAAAGTATGGGATTGATGATCAAGGATAAGGATGGAAGTTTATATCCTTATTCTGAGCAGGCGTCGGCGGTTTTGGATGTTCTGCGGATGGAGCTTGCCGAAAAGAAAGTTACGGTAATACCTGAAAGCGAAATCAATTTTGCGGAGTTTCGGAAAGAAAAATCCGCTTTTGGTCTGAGAGATAAAAACGGTAAAACCGTTTTTTTTCAAAAACTGATCATTGCGGGAGGAAGTCCGGCATCAATGCCAAAGGGAGGTAAAAGCGCTTATCATTTGGCAAAGCTCTTTGGACATCATGTAAAGGAGCTTGTTCCCGGACTGGTGCAGCTTAAATCTGACGAGGGATTTTGTAAGGCCCTTGCTGGAGTCAGATGCGGAGCCAAAATAAATCTGATAGCGGACGGGAATGTGGCGGCATCGGAGGAAGGCGAGGTGCAGTTTACGGACTATGGGGTTTCAGGGATTCCGGTATTCCAGTTCAGCAGGCAGGCGGCATATGCAATGGCAAAAAAAGAAAATGTAAGTGTGGTTCTTGACTTTTTTCCGGAACAGGATGTGGATGCTTTCCGTTTTTTTTGTAAACTAAGGTATGAGGCACATAAAAACCGGACATTGGAAGAATTTTTGACCGGAACACTAAATAAGAAGATCAATATGGTCCTTATCAAGAGAAACGGTTATAAGCCCGGAATGAAAGCCGCTGATATCGGGTGTGATAAAATCCTGCAGCTTATGGATCAGTGTAAAAGCTTTTCTTTACATATAAGCGGAGTAAACCCCATAGAACATGCACAGGTTTGTGCGGGAGGGGTTGATTTTGGAGAAATTAATGACCGGATGGAATCCAGGCTGTTTCCCGGATTATATTTTGCCGGAGAAATGGTGGATGTGGATGGCTGCTGCGGAGGGTACAATCTCCAATGGGCCTGGACAAGTGGCTATATTGCGGGGGTGAATGCGTCAAATGCTTAGGATTAATCAATTACAGCTTCCTGTGGGACATTCCCGGGAGGATCTGACTGCCAAAGTTAAAAAGATTTTACGGACAGACAAAACACCTGATATTTTTGTTGTGCGGCGTTCCGTTGATGCCAGGAAAAAGCCGGATCTTTATTTTAACTATATTTTAAATGTGAAAGTGGACCGGCAAAAAGAAGTATATAAGAGATGTGACCGGAAGCAGGTGCAGGTTTTTGAGGAGCGGCCTTATCGTTTTCCGGTGAAAGGTTATCAGGGCAAAATCCGTCCGGTGGTCATCGGAAGCGGGCCGGCAGGATTGTTTTGTGCCCTGATGCTTGCAAAGGCGGGATTTCATCCGCTATTGCTTGAACGGGGCAGGCCGGTCAGGGAGCGGCTGCGGGATGTGGAAATTTTTTGGGAGAAAGGGAAGCTTGCCCCGGAATCTAATGTACAGTTCGGGGAGGGCGGTGCCGGAACTTTTTCTGACGGGAAATTAAATACCCTGGTGAAGGATACATATGGGCGGAACAGGGAAGTACTCCGCATTTTTGTAAAAGCCGGGGCTCCGGAAGAGATTTTATATGACCATAAGCCCCACATGGGAACCGATATCTTGTGCAATGTGGTCGAAAATCTGCGCCATGCCATCGAAGACGCAGGGGGATGTATTCGGTTTGGGGCGAAGGTTACGGACTTTCAAATAAAAGATGGGCAGATAAGGGGCGTGGTATTAGAAGGCGGAGAAGAGATAGGGGCTTCATACGTGGTACTTGCGCCAGGACATAGCGCCAGGGATACCTTTGCCATGCTGAAGGAAAGAAACATCCGGATGGAGGCCAAGCCTTTTGCGGTGGGAATGCGGGTGGAGCATCCCCAAAGACTGATCGATCAGGCGCAATACGGATTAGAGCGGCATCCGGTTTTAGGAAGCGCATCCTATAAAGTAACCGCAAAATCAGGGGGGAGGGGCGTATATTCGTTTTGCATGTGCCCGGGAGGATTTGTGGTCAATGCGTCCTCTGAAGCAGGCCGCCTTGCGATCAATGGGATGAGCTATAGCAAACGGGATGGACAAAATGCCAACAGTGCCATTATCGTGTCTGTTTCTCCAGAGGACTTTGAAGACGGCGGACCGTTAGCGGGCGTGGAATTTCAGAGAAAGCTTGAGGAAAAGGCTTACCGGCTTGCAAAAGGGAAAATTCCGGTGGAACGGTACAAGGATTATAAAGATGCCGTTTTGGGAAGCAGTGCGCCAGGAGATGGCAAAGAGCAGGGGAAGATTCCGGACGGGTTTGCTCCCTGTATCAAGGGGGCATGGGAATATGCAGCGGTCCACCAGATCTTACCCCAGGAACTCCGGGCGGCTTTTGTAGAAGGAATGGAACATTTCGGCAGGGTGATCCCAGGCTTTAACGACGGGAACGCACTGGTGGAGGGAATCGAAAGCAGGACCTCGTCACCGGTACGGATCTTACGGAATGAGAAATTGCAGTCATCCGTGAAGGGGCTGTACCCTTGCGGGGAAGGAGCCGGGTATGCGGGCGGAATCACGTCGGCGGCGATGGACGGCATTCAGGTGGCGGAGATGGTGGCAAAGCATATTCTGGAAGCGGAAAAGAAATAGCAAAGGAGGGCTGTCTATGGAAGAAAAAGGGTATATCAGGAAACAGGGTATCAGAAGCAGGTATCTTGGGCTTCGCAATAACCTTTCTGCCGGCGAGCGTAAACAGAAAAGCCAGGAAATCTGGGAACATGTAAAGGGTGACCCCAAATACCAGGCTGCCCGGGCAGTCCTTGTCTATATGGATTACCGCAGCGAGGTCATGACCACCGGGCTTGTGGAAGAGCTTTTGGCGGACACTTCCAAAAAAGTGTTTGCGCCGAAGGTAGAAGGGATGCATATCAGGTTTTATGAGATTAAATCTTTGGATGAATTAAAAAAGGGATATCAGGGAATCCGGGAGCCGGAAGAAAACCCGGAAAAGCGCTTTACTCCTGATATGGCAGTAAGGCTGGAGGCGGTGGTCTTAGTACCCGGCGCGGTATTTGACAGGCAAAGGGGGAGGATGGGATACGGAAAGGGATTCTATGACCGTTTTCTTTCGGATTATCGGGAAGTTTATGGGATAGCGCTTTCTTTTTCCTGCCAGATTGCCAAAGAAATACCAATGGAGCCCCATGACAGGCGGCCGGATATCATAGTCACGGAAAACGGGATTATCCGATAGAAAGGAATGATGAATATGAATATGTTACAGGAATTAGGACAACATGCTAAAAGCGCAAAATATGAATTACAGAAACTAAGTACACAGGAAAAGAACAAAGCGTTATTAGCGGTGGCAGACGCCCTGGTTTTGGAAAGCAGGCGGATCATAGAGCAGAACGCCATAGATTTAAAAAATGGGGAAGAAAAAGGGATGCATCCGGGGCTTTTGGACAGACTGCGGCTTGATGAAAGCAGGATAAAAGGGATGGCGGAAGGGCTTCGTCAGGTTGTAAACCTTCCGGACCCGGTGGGGGAAGTGTTAGAGACCTATACACGTCCTAACGGGCTTAGTATCCAAAAAAGGCGTGTGCCGATCGGCGTGATTGGTATCATTTATGAGTCCAGGCCCAATGTCACTGCAGACGCATTCGGACTTTGCTTTAAAAGCGGGAATGCGGTGATCTTAAAGGGCGGAAGTGATGCCATCCATTCCAATATGGCGATCACCTCGGTGATCAGGGAGGCTCTTTTGAAAGAGGGAATCACGGCGGATGCCATTTTGCTGATCGAATCCACTGACAGGAGCGTAGTCCAGGAGTTTATGAGGCTTAGGGAATATGTGGACTTGCTGATTCCAAGGGGCGGCGCCGGGCTTATTAAAAGCGTGGTGGAAGGAAGCACAATCCCGGTGATCGAGACAGGAACGGGGAACTGTCATATTTATGTAGATGAATTTGCGGATCCGGAAAAGGCGGTTCCCATCATTATTAATGCCAAGACACAGCGTATTGGCGTATGTAACGCCTGTGAGTCACTGGTGATCCATGAGGCAGCCGCCGCCAGGCTTTTGCCGGCACTTTCCGATGCCCTTAAGGAACATGGTGTGGAAATCCGTGGAGATCATAAGGTACAGGAAATGATCGATTGTGTGCCGGCGGCGGAAGAAGATTACGGGAGGGAATATCTGGATTATATCATCTCTATGAAGACCGTGTCGTCCATTGAGGAAGCAATTGCGCATATCAATAAATACAATACAAAGCATTCCGAAGCGATCATAACGGAAAATACGGAAAATGCGCAGAAGTTTTTACATGAAGTGGATGCAGCCTGCGTCTATGTGAATGCTTCCACCAGATTTACGGACGGGTTTGAATTTGGGTTTGGGGCGGAGATTGGGATCAGCACCCAAAAGCTCCATGCCAGAGGGCCTATGGGGCTTAAGGAGCTGACATCCTATAAGTATGTCATTACAGGAAACGGGCAGATACGGCCTTAAAGTGACCGGTCATGCTTCTATGGTTACCTCTTACGCAAAAGCTATTTACACTTTCTTATTATTCGATATACTTAAGCCATAAAGAAGCGAAAGGCAATTGAGGGAACGTTATGAGGGTGAAGATAGAAATTGAGGAAGGTCTTATAGAAAATGAAGTTATCATCCGATGCGGCTGTCTGGATGATGAGATCATCAGTCTGCAGAATGCCATTTCGAAGCAAAATAACGGAAAGCAGTGCCTTGCGCTTTGTGACGGGGGAACAGATTACTACATCCCTATGAATGAAATTTATTTTTTTGAGACGGAAGGACGGGAGATCCGGGCCCACACTGCGGACAAAATATTTGCCTGTGCTTATAAGCTTTATGAACTGGAAGAATTGCTGCCGGGATGTTTTATGAGGATATCCAAATCTTCCATTGTGAACATGGAATATGTTTATTCCATCACCAGGAACCTGACTGCTTCCAGTGTGGTGGAATTTATCGGAAGCAAAAAGCGGGTGCTGGTAAGCAGGGCATATTACAAGGCATTTGTGGAACGGCTCCGCGAGCGGAAGCTGGGATGTAAGGATTCTCATTGAGGTAGTGAGTGGAAGGAGAAAGAAACATGGGTAGGAGTCAGGTAAAAAAGGTTTTCTGGGGCGTTTTGTTCCTGCTTGGGGCATTGGCCTTATTGCTTGGAAAATCAGGGTATTTGGAAGGGGTTGGGTTTTGGACTGTATTCTTTTCCATTATCCTTGCAGGGATTTTGATAGACGGTATCCTGCGGGTGTCTTTTGGGGAAATACTATTTCCGCTGGCAGGGCTTATCATCATTCATGACGAACTTTTGCATATGGAGGCTATCACGCCCTGGCCAGTGCTGGGAGCAGCTTTACTGGGAACCATCGGGCTGCATATCATTTTTCCCAGGCGGGGGAAATGGAAAAAAATTGGCGATTATGCTTCGGAAGGAACCTGCCAGTACGGGGTGGAAGATGGTGAAAGATTGAGTGGGGATAAAATCCGCTACGAGGTCAGCTTTGGCAGCGCCATAAAATATGTTTCCGGAAAAGACGTGAGCCAGGTTTTCCTGGAAAGCTCATTTGGAAGTCTGGAAGTGTACTTTAATGATGCGGAGCTGAAAGACCATGAGGTAAAGGTGTGTGTGGATTGTTCTTTTGGCAATATGGAACTTTATGTGCCGGCAGAGTGGAATCTGGTGATCAATGTGGATAATTCCTTTGGCGGTGTGGAGGAGTCAGGGCACGGGAACCCTAATGGGGAAAATACCCTTTATGTGTCGGGAGAGGTATCCTTTGGACATATGATCATCCATCATATCTAAAGCCGGATTTATAAAATTAAGGAAGCAGTTTTAACGTGCGGAGCCTTGAATTTGGGCAAGGCTCCCTTTTTATACCCTTTTTCAGGGGATTGCGGGTATATGTGGAAGTAAAACGACAGGAAAACGGAGGAAATGTTATCATGGGTAAAAGTAAATTCAGGGAATATAAACGTATCTTTTACAGTCGCAATAAGGTAATGTACGGGCTTGCCATTTTTACCACGGCGGCTGACGGGCTGATGCAGGTCTATGTGGCGGTATTGATCAAGAAACTGTTGGATGTGGCAATTGGCGGAACGATGGAAGGGCTGTGGGAATTAGTGCTGACATCGCTGGGGTTTATCCTGGCGGAGGTGCTGATCTGGTTAGGCAAAAGGGAATTTAAGCCTCGGTTTGTAAAGCGCGCGGTGACAGCTTACCGCAATAAGGCATATGGTGATATCACGGACAGGGGCATCAGCGATTTCGGCAGGGAAAATACCGGCAATTATGTTTCGGCGCTGACCAATGACGTGACCACGATAGAAAATAACTATCTGGTTGGGCAGTTTGAAATTGTAAGCGGGCTGGTCATGGCGCCGGCCGCATTTGCCCTGATGGTCTGGTACAGCCCGCGCATGACGCTGGCGGTGGTGCTTTTGTGTGCGCTGCCTGTCATCGCTACTTTGGCTGTGGGGGAGAAGATGGCCGAATGGGAGAAAAAAGTCAGTGAAAAGAACGCAGCCTTTATGGCCATGGTCAAGGACCTGCTCAACGGCTTTGGCGTGATCAAAAGCTTTCAGGCACAGCAGGAAACGGCGGCGCTGTACCAGGAAAAAAACAGCTACCTGGAGCAGATCAAATGTAAGCGCAGACAGACGGAGGATATGATTGGGATTATTTCCATTACGGCAGGTTTTATTACACAGATCGGGGTGTTCTGTTATGGTGCCTATTTGGGCGTCCGGGGCCAGATTGCGGCAAGTATCGTCATTGCTTTCGTGCAGATGATGAATTACGTGATAAACCCGATTAATACGCTGCCAAAGCTATGGGCAAACAGGAAAGCTGCTGTAAAGCTGATAGAAAAGATGGCATCCTACGGGGAGAATGTCAGGGGGCAGGAAACATATGAGCCATTTGCCGGGATGAAGGAAGGAGGAGACGGGATTTTCCTTAAGCATGTAGGGTTTTCCTATGAGGGAGATAAGGAAATCTTAAAGGATATCAACCTTCATTTTGAAGCGGGAAAAAGCTATGCCATTGTAGGTGCGTCCGGATCGGGGAAATCCACGCTGCTCAATCTGGTGATGGGAAGTTATCCGGATTATGAAGGCAGCGTCACGCTGGACGGGAAGGAATTAAAGGGCATTGACCCTGATAGCATATTTGACACCATGTCGGTAATCCAGCAGAATGTGTTTATCTTTGACGATACCATCAAGAGGAATATCTGCATGTTTAAGGAATTTGATGCCGGGAAGCTGGATGCCGCTATCGAAAAGGCAGGGCTGTCAACGCTTATGGAAGAAAAAGGGGAAGGCTATGCCTGCGGTGAAAATGGCAGCCATTTATCCGGCGGTGAGAAACAAAGAATCGCTATAGCCCGCAGCCTTTTGCGGCAGGTATCCGTGCTTTTGGTGGACGAAGCTACATCCGCATTGGATGCGGAAACCTCGGACAATGTGACCAATTCCATACTGGATATCCAGGGCGTGACCAGACTTGTGGTGACCCATAAGCTGGATGAGAAAGCGCTCCGCAGGTTTGATGAGATCATTGTGATGAAAAACGGGAAGGTGACAGAACAGGGGGATTTTGACACGCTTATGGGGAACGGGGAATATTTTGCGTCGCTGTATAGGGTCAGCAGGGAATGACCGGAAATGAAAAATTAGCGGAAAAATTTTTTTATCACCCACTTAATTACCCATATGGTGTATAATAAGTGGGGAATAAAATATGGATAATAAATATAATGATAAGCAGGAGAAGAACAAAATGTTACAAGCAGGAATGAAAGCCCCGGCATTTTCCCTGCCGGACCAAAACGGAACCATCCACACGTTGGAAGAATACAAGGGGAAAAAGGTGGTCCTGTATTTTTACCCGAAGGACAATACGCCGGGATGCACCAAGCAGGCATGCGGTTTTGGGGAACTCTACCCCCAGTTTCAGGAAAAGGGGGCGGTAGTAATCGGGGTCAGCAAAGACAGCATAGCTTCCCACAAAAAATTTGAGGAGAAGTTTGCCCTTCCGTTTACACTCCTTTCCGACCCGGAGCTTTCCTGCATCCAGGCGTATGATGTCTGGCAGGAAAAAATGAATTACGGAAAGGCTAGCATGGGAGTGGTGCGGACGACTTACCTGATCAATGAGGAAGGGATAATCGAAAAGGCTTTTGGCAAAGTGAAGGCGGCGGACAATCCGGCGCAGATGTTAAGCGAACTGCAGGCAGGACAGCCAGTGTGAGAAATGATGGCATTTTAGGATAAGGCGAGGAGAATTTGGCTATATGGAACCAAGGGAACTGTTGAAGGAGATCGTGGATGCCATGCGGGAGTGTGGGGAAATCATCCTCCATGCGGACAGAGGCAAGAACCATATTGATGAGAAGGCAGGACATGCCAACTTTGTCACGGTATATGATAAGAAGATCCAGCAAGTTTTGAAGGAAAGGTTTTCGGAAATACTGCCGGAGGCGGTTTTTGTGGGAGAGGAGGAGGATACCCATGCTTCCGTCGCCAGTGGGTATGCCTTTATCGTGGATCCCATTGACGGGACCACGAATTTTATCAAGGATTACCACATGAGCGTGATATCCGTGGGGCTTTTGCTTGACGGGGAAAAGTATATGGGAGCCGTGTATAACCCTTATTTAAATGAAATGTACACTGCGGTAAAAGGGGAAGGGGCGTATCTAAACGGCAGTCCGATCCATGTCTCATCCCAACCACTTGAAAACGGGATCGTGCTGTTTGGCACTGCGCCTTATTATGAAGAATTAGGCAGGAAGTCCTTTGAGATGGCGTATACTTATTTCAAAAAGGCGCTGGACGTAAGAAGGAGCGGGTCGGCGGCGTTTGACCTCTGCTGTGTGGCGGCTGGCAGGGCGGAGGTATACTTCGAGCTGTGCCTTTCCCCGTGGGATTTTGCGGCGGGGGCATTGATCGTGGAGGAGGCGGGCGGGAAGGTGACGACCGTAGAAGGGCAGCACCCAACATTGTCCGGGAAGTGCTCAATCCTTGCAACCAATGGGATTTGCGGAAGGTGAGGTGCCAGAAAATGAAGGAAGCCATAGAATACATTATAACTTCGTTATAATAAAATCTTTTTACCTGTTTATTATATCATGCATTCTCGTTAATTCAAAGTAAAAATTATCATTACATATACAGTTCTACTGAAAATGCAGGGCTAGTAAATCAAAAGATTGCATCGGGTGGAAACTAAAACTCCTACCCAATAAAATTCAAGAAATAAAATTGCGAAGATGATATTAGTTGCACAATATGATAAAATGAACTAAAAAGGAGCAAAGGCATGAAGGGCAGAATAAAAATCATTATTTTTTTGGACGTGATTTTCATATTGGCATTTATGATAGTTTCGCAGGAGAAGATCCCTTCTTTTTTTGCAGGGAAATATAAAATGAACGGCATTGATGTATCCCGCTATCAGGGGGATATTGACTGGGAAATAATAGAAGGGCAGGGGATAGACTTTGCGTTCATCAAGGCAACGGAAGGGAGCAGCCATATTGACCCGTGTTTTGAAAAAAATTGGGAAGAGGCAGAGCAGACTTCCATTTTCCCGGGGGCATATCATTTTTTCAGCTTTGACAGCAATGGGGATGCACAGGCGCAGCATTTTATTGGCACAGTTAAAAGTTTGAGAGGGAAGCTTCCGCCGGTGGTTGATGTGGAATATTATGGGGATAAGGAAAATAACCCGCCATCCAAAAAAGAAGTGCAGGGGCAGCTTAAGGTAATGTTTGAGGAACTGGAAGAATATTACCATGTAAAGCCTGTTATTTACACGACTTATAAAGCATACCATGATTTTATTAAAGGGGAGTTTACGGAATACCCTTTGTGGATCCGGAATGTTTACTACCCACCGGTGTTTATAAATTGGACTTTCTGGCAGTATACGGACAAGGCGGTTTTGGACGGGTATCAGGGGAGTGAGAAATATATAGATAGGAATGTTTTTTATGGGTCGAAAGATGAATTTGAGGGTTTGATAGTAGGGGAAAGTGCCTTTCCGTGATAATATGTACAAATAGAACGTGCCTTTTTGTGATAAAATAGCTTGGTTGAATCTGCCTTTTGTGGGTACAATAATATTACAGGAAGGCAGGGGTATTTATGAAGCGTAAGATATATAACCGGTTGTTGGAATGGAAAGAAAAAGACAACGGGAGCTGTGGATTACTGTTAGATGGTACAAGCATTGTGTCGCAGGAACTGCGGTCAAGGGGGCATAAACCTTATTTTTATTCACGCTCGGATACAGATAACCGTGAGAATAACATGGAAATTGACTGGTAAGTACAATGCAAAGCAGGTCGATACCGGTATAAGTCCTATGTGATAAACCCATAGGGCTTTTTTCAGGAGAAAAAGCAATGAGTTTTCGTGCCAGTATTTTTGCGGCATTATTGATTATGCTGCTTTTGCATAATCAATAATGGCAATTTCCTGCATAAGCTGTTTGGCATTATTGACAAGGTTTTCCAATTGCTTTGCAACTTTGTTTGAATAGTATTTTTCTCCGCATTGTTCGCATTCTTCACAAGGAACATTTTTAATGATGATAATGCAGTTTTTATAATTTACTACATGGGTTGTGAAAGATGGAATTGTGGTTTTGCATTTACAATACATACACATGGCTATTGCCCCTTTCTTGTTTTTAAATCCGTTTCAAATTTATTTGTGTCAGGATAATAAGCAGTTATAAAGAATATGGTGTCGCCGTTTGAGCCAACAACAAGATGCAACACTTTATTTTCTTTCGTGTATCCGAAAATAAGGCAGCTGGGATGAGGAAAATCGTCTGGATAGTCTTCTATGATTTCACCCGTGTGTAAACAGGATTCTACATCATTTATGCTTATATCTCTTTCCTGCATTCGCTCTAAACAATGCTTTGCCCATTTTATATTAGAGCCAGAAGCATTATATAAGCTTTGAAGCTGTTTTATGTCCATAGATGCACTTCCTTTTTTGTTGTTTAAAGGTATTATACACTATTTTGGCAGGAAATAAAATAGCTTAAATGATAAGTACAACCCATAGGGCTTTTTTCAGGAGAAAAGCAATGAATTTACGTGCCGGTGCTTTTGCGGCGGTATTGTGCAGGTGAGATACCGGTCTGCTTTTTAAAAAAGGTCGAAAAATGCTGATAGCAGGAGAAGCCAAGCTGCTCTGAGATTGCCTGAATAGAAAAGTTTGTATGGTAGAGCATGGATTGGGCCAGCTCCAATTTCATGGATAAATAGTAGTTGTAGAGGGCAATCCCATAGGTTTCCCGGAATAAATGAATACAATAGGAACGGGAAAGATGGGCGCTATTGGCAATATCGTCAATACTGATAGGAACGGTCAGATTTTGCTCAATAAAGGCATTATTGCAAAGCAGGCAGACCTGGCCTGCATTGACCCCTATGCCAATGCTTTTAATGAGTCTTTTAATGGGGCGGGCCGCCGGGATGACACTGTTTTAAATGGCCATGTGTGGGAACGGAAATACGAGGTGGACTCGTTATGTGCACCTGTCTTCCTTGGGTATTACTACTGGAAGGTTACGGGGATTGACCGGATTTTCACCGGAAAGTACTACCAGTATTTGCGGGAGACTGTGCGGGTCTTTACGACAGAACAGGACCATAGTAAATCCCCGTATTATTTTCAGCGTTATGGCTGTGCAAAGACGGATACCCTGCCCAATGGCGGAAGGGGAAATCCGGTCAAGGTGACGGGGATGACATGGTCCGGTTTCAGGCTTTCGGACGACTGCTGTGATTTTGGCTACCTGATCCCTTCCAATATGATGGCAGTGAAGGCAATGTGTTTTGCGGCGGAGATATGCAGGAAGGCATCCAAAAGTACGGGATAACAGAGCATCCGAAGTATGGGAAGATTTATGCATATGAAACGGATGGGTTCGGTAATTATCAATTGATGGACGATGCCAATTCCCCAAGCCTTCTTGCCATGCCGTATTTGGGATATTGTAATTTGGACGACCCGCTTTATCAGAATACCCGCAGGTTTATTTTGTCTTCGGACAATCCTTATTATTATGAGGGAAGTGTGGCAAAAGGGGTGGGAAGCCCCCATACACCGGATGGGTATGTGTGGCATATCGGCATAATCATGCAGGCGTTGACTTCTGGTGACAGGGATGAGATACTAAACTGCCTTGGGATGCTGGCCAAAACCCATGCAGGGACAAATTACATGCATGAATCCTTTGACCCTTCAAGGCCGGAAAATTATTCAAGGCCGTGGTTTGCGTGGGCGAATACGCTGTTTGCGGAGCTTTTGGATCAATTGATGGATGAAGGGTTTTGGGGGAAATGATTGTAAGGGAACTCTGTTTAGAGCCCCCTTATATCTTGCGTGGAAATTTTTATTCCGATTTCACTTCTTTCCAAAGGCTGTTATACAGCGCATCCCCTTCGCTTCCCAAATACTGGAAAGTCTCCAGGTTATCATACTGCGACAGGTCAGGGAAGGCAATCTTTGAGTTCTTAATGTCCTCATCCTCGATCAGCTCCTGTGCGGCGGTATTGGGGGTAGAGTAGGTGATGTACTCAAAGTTTTTAAGGGCAATGTCCTCCCGGCACATAAAGTCAATGAACTTTTCCGCATTTTCTTTATTGGGTGCATTCTTCGGGATCACCCAGGAATCAATCCAGACGTTGGTGCCTTCTTTTGGGATGACATATTCCAGGTTTTCGTTTTCCCTCTGGGTGTAGATCGCCTCGCCGGAATAGATCACGCCGATGGCGGCTTCATCCCCGATCATCTTATCCCGGACCTGGTCGATCACATAGGCCTGCACTAGGGGCTTTTGTTCAATCAGGGAATTTTTGGCAGCCTGCAGTTCCGTTTCGTCCAGGGTATTCATGGAATAGCCGTTCAGCTTCAGCGCCACCATGAAAGCGTCCCGGACGGAGTCCTGCATCAGGATATTGTCCGCATACTGCTCATCCCAGAGCACGGACCAGCTGTCAATTGGCCCGGAGACCATGGTCTTATTATAGAGGATGCCTACCGTTCCAAAACAGTAGGGAACGGAATATTTGTTTTCTGGGTCGAATTCTTTGGACTGCTCAAAGTATTGCTGCCCAATATTTTTAAGGTTAGGGATATTGTCAAAGTTGATTTCTGCCAGCAAGTCATTGTCAATCATCTTCTGGATCATGTAATCCGACGGGCAGATCACATCATAAGCGGAAGCGCCGGCTTCCACTTTAGGGTACATGGTCTCATTGGTGTCGTACTCATCGTAGACGACCTTGATGCCTGTTTCTTCTTCAAACAGGGAAAGGGTTTCCGGGTCTATGTATTCCCCCCAGTTATAGACGATAACTTCCCCGTTTTCGGCAGAACTTTTGCCGCATCCGGAAAGGAGTGACAGCCCTAATACGGGCAGGAGTGCAAAGCATAATAATTTTTTCATGAAAGATACCTCCTCTTTATTTTTTCAGGTCTTTTTCTGCCGGAACCCGGTTGACTAAAAGCAGTAAGACCAAGACTGTTAAAAAGATAATGGTAGATAAAGCGTACATTTCCGGTTTGATCCCTTTTTTCACTTCCGTGTAGATCTTGGTGGAGAGGGTATCCACGCCGGCGCCTTTGGTAAAATGGGTGATGATAAAGTCATCCAGCGACATGGTAAACGCCATCAAAAAGCCGGAAAGCACACCGGGCAGGATATCGGGAAATACCACTTTAAAAAAGCCGGAAACCGGTCCTGCGCCTAAATCCAGCGCCGCCTCGTAAGTGTAAGGGTTTATCTGCCGCATCCTTGGCATCACGCTTAAGATCACATAGGGGATACAAAAGGTGATGTGGGAGAGTAAAATGGTTCCAAGCCCAAACTTAAGCCCAAAACTGATAAATAAGAGCATCAGAGAGATACCGGTAACGATTTCCGCATTTAACATGGGGATATTAGTAACACCCATGATGATTGCCCGGGATCTCTTTTTTAGGCTCATAATGGCGATACAGGCAACGGTTCCGATGATCGTGGATGCCACAGAGGCAATCAGGGCGATCAGCAGAGTGTTAAAAAGCGCCTGTAAAATGTCCCTGTTTTGAAATAAGGCTCCGTACCATTTTAAAGTAAACCCACCCCATTTGGCCCGGGTCTTGCTTGCATTAAAGGAAAGCACGATCAGGGTTACGATGGGGGCATACAAAAAGATAAAAATCAAGGTAATGTATAGTTTTTGCAGGATCGTCTTTTTCATAAAAAGGAACCCTCCCCGTCTTTGTCAAATATTGCCGTCAGCAGCATATTTACAATAATGAACAGCATCAGCACGATAGAAAGGCCGCTTCCCAAATGCCAGTTGCTTGCCTGAGTAAATTCCTCTTCGATCACGTTGCCGATCAGCAGAATCTTGCTTCCGCCAAGAAGCTTGCTGATGACAAAGGTGGTCAGGGCAGGGATAAACACCATGGTGATCCCGCTTATAATACCGGGGATGCTGAGAGGAAGGGTTATCTTCATAAACACCTGCAGCGGGTTAGCTCCCAGATCCCTTGCGGCATTGATTACGTTCCCGTCTATTTTAGCCAGTGCGTTGTATATGGGCAGAACCATAAACGGCAAAAAATTGTAGACCATGCCAAGGATGATGGCATAGGGCGTATTGATGATATTAAGGGACGGCAGATGCAAAAAATTTAGGATACTGTTGATCACGCCGGTTTTTTCAAGGAGTGTCTGCCATGCCAGGGTACGGAGCAAAAAGTTCATCCACATAGGCAGGATGAAGATCAGCACGATGAAGCTCTGTCGGCCGTTCTTTTGCCCGCATAAGATCATGGCAAGGGGATAGGCGAGCAAAAGGCAGATCAGGGTTGCTATAAGAGATAGCAAAAGTGCAATCCCTAATGCTTTTGCATGTTCCGGGGCGGAGATTGCCAGCATATTTTCAAGGGTAAAAGATCCCGTCCGGTCAGTCAGTCCGTAATAAAACACCATGCCAAGGGGCACCAGGATGAATATGGCAGACCAGATAAAGTAGGGCGTACCAAGCAGCTTTTTTTTCAATAAGGCTTTTTTATTCATTGATTCCGGCAGCCTCCTCGTCTTCAGAAGCAGGTTTGTTCATAATCTGGATATTAAAGGGGTCTACGTCAATGTCCACTTCGGTTCCGACCGGGAACATTCCGGTAGAATGAACCAGCCACTCGAAACCGGCGGCAGTCACTTCCATTTCGTAATGGACGCCTTTAAAGATCAAATGGGTTACCGTTCCTTTTATTTTTCCGGTTCCGGGGCGGGAGAGGATCACGTCTTCAGGGCGGATCACCACGTCCACAGGCTTATTTTTGCCAAATCCGGTGTCCACACAGGGAAAACGTGTGCCCAGGATCTCCACAAGTTTATCCTCAATCATGGTGGAGCTGATGATGTTGCTGTCTCCGATGAAATCCGCAACAAAGGCGTTCTCCGGTTCATTGTAGATCTTTTCCGGGCTGCCGATCTGCTGGATATACCCCTGATTCATTACCACGATGGTGTCGGACATGGTTAGGGCCTCTTCCTGGTCGTGGGTCACATATATGAAGGTAATGCCCAGTTCGTTTTTCAGACGTATCAGTTCGTACTGCATATCCTGACGGAGCTTTAAGTCAAGGGCGCCTAAGGGTTCGTCAAGTAAAAGCACTTTGGGTTCGTTGACGATGGCACGGGCGATAGCGATACGCTGCTGCTGGCCTCCGCTTAGGGAATCGGGCATACGTTTTTCAAAACCTTCCAAATTCACTAATTTTAACGCATATTTAATTTTATCATCTATGTAAGTTTTGCTCTTGTTTTTAATCTTCAGGCCAAAAGCAATGTTTTCGGCAATGTTCATATGGGTGAAGAGAGCATAACGCTGGAACACCGTATTGAGCTGGCGTTTGTTTGGGGGAAGGCTGGTGATGTCTTTTCCGTCAAAAATAACGCAGCCTTTATCCGGGCTCTCAAAGCCGCCTAAGATACGAAGCGTGGTGGTCTTTCCGCAGCCGCTTGGCCCTAAAAGCGTTAAAAATTCATTTTCCCGGATATAAAGGTTCAGATCATCTAAAACCATCTGTCCGTCAAAGGATTTGCTGATGTTTTTCAGGTCGATTAAAACTTTGCTCATGACGTTACTCTCCTTATATCAATTAAAAACTTGGCGGACTGCTGACCCAGATGACAATGGCGCCGGTCTTGTTGTCCGCTTTCAGGTAATGGGTTGTTTTTGCCGTAAAGTAAAAGGATTCGCCTTTTCTTACTTTGGTGGATTTTTTCCCCAGGACTAAGGTGACGCTTCCCGACAACACATAGCCAAATTCCTCCCCTTCATGGGGATTGTCCGGATAAGTGGAGCCGCCGGGAGATAAGGTGAGCCGGATGGGTTCCATCATATTTTTCTGGGCGTTTGGGATGATCCATTCTACTTTGTTTTGAAGTTCCTCGTCAGTTTTTTCAAAATAGTCGCTTTGCCGGAAGGCCACCTGGGTATCTTCTGAATCATTAAAAAACTCCTTCAAGTCAGTACCCAGGCATTGCAGGATGTCCACTAGGGTAGTGATGGAAGGAGAGGTCAGGTTCCGTTCAAGTTGTGAGATAAAGCCTTTTGACAGCTCACAGCGGTCGGCCAGTTCTTCCTGTGTAAGTCCTTTTTGCGTTCGGAGGTCTTTGATCTTGTTGCCTATATTTATATTGTTATTCATAAAAGCCTGCCTTTCCGGTACGGATATTGGAATGAAATTGCATTTATAATAAACTTTTAGTTTAGTAAAACTAAACACTGATATTCATTATACATAGATATATAGGAAAGTCAATAGGATAATTTGCAGTTCCATTTTGAAAGAAAGAGTGTTATAATTTTCATATCATATAATCATCTGAAGAGTAAAGGAAGGCTTATTATGGGAAAAGAACAGTATGTTGCATATGTATCCACTTATACATCAGGGAATAAGAGTGGTTTTGGTATCAGGATTTATGATGTGGATATTAAGAACGGGAGGTTCACGGAGAAGGATCAGGTGAAGATCACCAACTCCTCTTATGTTACCATATCCCACAGTAGGAAGTATCTGTACTCCATCACGGATTTTGGAGTGGAATCTTATAAAATTTTGGCGGACGGCAGTCTGGAAGTCTTAAATCATGCGTCTATCAATGGCATGAGGGGGCGTCATCTTTCCACGGATTATGAGGATAAATTTTTATTTGTGGCAGGGTATCATGACGCAAAGCTTACCGTGCTGCGCATCAATGAAGACGGTACCATCGGAGAAATTACAGATGAGATTTTCCATAAAGGCCTTGGCAGCATTGCGGAACGGAATTTCAGGCCCCATATCAATTGCGTAAGGATGACCAGAGATAATAAATTTTTGTGTGCCGCAGACCTTGGAATGGATCATGTGGTGGTATATGGGCTTAACCATCTTTCCGGGAAATTAAAACAGGTGGATATCATCAGAAGTGAGCAGGAATCCGCACCCCGGCATTTGAAGTTTTCCAAGGACGGGAGATTTTTATATATTGTCCATGAATTAAAGAATTATATTGATGTTTATTCTTATGAGCTTGATAACCGTGGAAATCCGGTTTTTGAGAAGATACAGACGATTGAAACCGTGAACGATTATCATGCGGTTGGATCTGCGGCAAGCGCTCTAAACTTTTCAGAGGATTATCAATATATCTGCAGTTCCAACGCAGGTGATAACAGCGTTGTGCTGTATTCCATCGATCAGGAAAGCGGGATGCTGACGAAGCATCTGTGCCTGCCGGTAAGCGGGGATTATCCGAAGGATGTGGCTTTGTTTCCGGACAATAGGCATCTGGTCTCATTAAACCATGAGTCGGACACCATGACGTTTTTCAATGTGGATATGGAACAGGGAACGCTGGTCATGAACGGGCGGGAGATGAAAGTGGATCAACCGAACTGTATTATCTTTTACCGTGTTAAATAGATATAAATCTGTTTTTGAAAGCGCTGCTGCAAAGCGGCGCTTTTTTTGTCAAAATCAGTCATTAAATCTGTGGAATAATTTGCTTTATTTTGACCGAGTTTGGCGTTATGCTAAATGCAGAAAGTCAAACACGGACAAAAGGAGGTGGCGCAATGATTTATACAGTGACGTTCAATCCGTCATTGGATTACATCATAACGGTGGATGATCTTAAACTGGGGCTTACGAACCGCACAAGCTCGGAACGTTTACTTCCGGGAGGAAAGGGAATCAATGTTTCAACTGTTCTTATGAACCTGGGGATTGAGAGTACGGCGCTGGGGTTTATTGCAGGTTTTACCGGGGAAGAAGTGACAAGACGCCTGAAAAAGATGGGTGTCAGGAACGGCTTTATCCAAATTGATGAAGGATTTACGAGAATCAATGTAAAGCTTAAAAATATGGATGGGATGGAAATTAATGGTATGGGGCCGGACATCAGTGGAGAAAAGGTACAGATCCTGATGGATAGACTTGACCGATTGGGCGAAGGGGATGTTTTGTTCCTTTCAGGAAGCATCCCGGCATCCATGCCGGATGACGCATACCGGAAGATCATGGAACTGCTTGACGGCAGAAAGGTGTTGATCGTTGTTGACGCAACGAAGGACCTGCTTTTGAACGTCCTGCCATATCATCCTTTTTTGATCAAGCCAAATAACCATGAGCTGGGCGAAATCTTCGGAGTGGAATTAAAGAGCAGGGAATCGGTAGTGCCTTATGCTAAAAAATTGCAGGAAAAAGGGGCACAGAATGTACTGGTATCCATGGCGGGAGAAGGTGCGGTGCTTGTAAGTGTGAAAGGTGAAGTTTATGATACCCCGGCCCCCAAAGGGAAGCTGGTAAACGGCGTTGGCGCAGGGGATTCCATGACAGCCGGATTCATGGCCGGGTATATGGAAAAGCATGAGTATCTCCATGCGTTTTACATGGGCGTTGCGGCAGGGAGCGCCAGCGCGTTTTCGGAAAATCTTGCCACAAGGCCGGAAATCGAGGCCGTATACCGGCAGATGCAGGAAGGTTGATAAGCAGCCTGTGGCAATTAAGTTACCGCAGGCTGTAAAACTGTTTCAGGTAATCTATCCTGGCCGTCATGTTTAACATGCAGGCATCCAATAAAGTAAGCGCCGTCATGGCTTCTACCACCACTACGGCCCGGGGAACGATCACCGGGTCATGGCGGCCTTTGATAGCGATTTTAATGTTTTCTCCGTTTTTATTCACCGTATCCTGCTCCATAAAAATAGAAGGAGTGGGTTTTATGTGGGCGCGAAGGATCAGATCCGCCCCGTCGCTGATGCCGCCTAATATGCCTCCGGCGTGGTTGGTCTTTTTGGCAATGACGTTTTCGGCAATGACGTTACCGGCATTGTCATGCTCAGGATAGTAAAAAGAATCATTATTTTCAGAGCCGGGTGATCTGGAAACCATGGTGCCATCCCCAATCTCCACGGCTTTAACCGCACCTATAGACATGACAGCCTTGGCAAGATTTGCGTCCAGCTTTTCGAAAACCGGGTCACCGATGCCGGCGGGAAGGCCTTTTACCACACATTCAATGACACCGCCGCTGGAGTCTTTTTTCATCATACATTCTTTTAAATATGCGGCTGCCTGTTCATCTGCTTCCCGGTCCGGCATACAGGTGGCAGTATCGTAAATAGCGCTTTGGTCAAACCGGGCGGGGGCAATGCTGACGGGACCGATGGATCTGGTATATGCCATAACAGTGATCCCAAGTTCATGTAAGACTTTTAAAGCAATGGCGCCTGCCGCCACCCGGCCTGCCGTTTCCCGTCCGGAGGAACGGCCGCCGCCGGTGTAATCACGGAAACCGTATTTGGCATCATAGGTGTAATCCGCATGGCCGGGACGATAGTAAGATGCGATCTCGCTGTAATCAGAGGACTTTTGGGAAGTGTTCCGGATCATAAGACTGATGGGCGTTCCGGTAGTCTTTCCTTCAAATATGCCGGATAGGATCTCTACCTGATCGGATTCCTTTCTTGGAGTGGCAATTGCGCTTTGGCCGGGTTTTCGCCGGTCTAAATAAATCTGGATGTCTTCTTCTGCAAGAGAAAGCCCGGCAGGACAGCCGTCTACCACTGCGCCTAAGGCTTTGCCATGGGATTCTCCCCAGGTTGTTATTTTAAAAATAGTTCCCAATATTGAACCTGCCATAAAAAATCCTTCTTTCAAATTTATTTTATTTCGTCATTATAGAGGAATTTCCTAAAAACGGCAAGAAAAACAGCCAAAAAACAAAAATTTCCTATTGTAGAAAGTTAAATTTACGTGTAAAATAGTGTGTACATCGTTTCTAATTACATATTTTGGGGGAAAAATGAAAAGAAGCTTTCACGAGAGGACAAAAGCCTTTTTTATCAGCATGGGGCGAAAAAATAAATTTTTACGAATACCGGCCATTGCAGGGCTGGCAGTCAGCATGCTTTCTCATCATATTTTTGAATATTTCAGAAGAGGTTCCAAACGTTTTGCCTGCGCGGTTTTCATTTTGCTGTGCTTTATTGTAGGGAACAGCTTTGCTTTCCCCGTATTTCAGGAGGAGAATGGTTTTGTCTCCGGCAGCGAGACGGAAGAACCTGCCGTGGCGGCCATTGAGGATTCAGATATTGCGCTGGTAGGCGCACAAAAGGTATCCTATGATGAAATTAAAATTTTAGATGATGTCGACGTCATGGAAGGATATGAGAGTGCGGAGCTCCATGGGATGGATCAGGCCGATAAATATTTACTGGATGAAATATTACATCAGGAAGTTTCCGGAAATGATTTTGGACAAGCCATAGAGCCCAAGGTACATGACGCAAAATTTATGATGGATGATTGGAAGCTTGTGCTGATCAACAAGCAGCATCCCATTCCGGATGATTATACGTTTACTTTAGGGCCGATCAAGACCATCAAAGGGGAGATGCAGTGTGACGAGCGGATTATTGAAGATCTTCTTGCCATGATGCAGGCGGCTTATGAAAATGACGGTATCGTTTTAGGAATCTGCTCCCCTTACAGGGATTTAAACTGGCAGAAGGTTTTATTTAATAGGAAGATCAAGCTTTACATGGCAAAAGGCATGTCTTATATGGATGCTTATGCATTATCCTCCCAGACGGTGACGGTTCCGGGGGCAAGTGAGCACCAGATCGGACTGGCCGTTGACATGGTATCGGATACTTACCAGGAACTGGATGCGGGGTTTGCGGAGACGGATGCAGGTATCTGGTTAAAGGAACACTGCAGTGAATACGGGTTTATCCTGCGTTATCCGAAAGGAAAAGAGCATATAACCGGTATTGAGTGGGAGCCCTGGCATTTTCGGTATGTGGGGAAGGAAGCAGCCGGTATTATTATGGAAGAGGAACTTTGCCTGGAAGAATTTTGGGAAAAGTATTTGTAATGGAAAGGATTATGGTTTAAAGGAATGTATCGGTTGCTAAAGCAGGAAGGAAGAGCAAAAAGAGGGGAATTTACAACCGTTCACGGTGTGATACAGACACCGGTTTTTATGAATGTAGGCACGGTGGCGGCTATTAAAGGGGCCGTTTCCACAGAAGATTTAGAGCAGATCCATACACAGGTGGAACTTTCCAATACGTATCACCTGCATGTGCGCCCAGGGGATAAGATTATCAGGGAACTGGGCGGACTTCACAAGTTTATGTCCTGGGATAAGCCTATTTTGACAGATTCGGGTGGTTTTCAGGTGTTTTCCTTATCAAGTCTTCGGAAGATCAAAGAGGAGGGTGTTTATTTTAACTCTCATATTGACGGAAGGAAGATTTTTATGGGTCCGGAAGAAAGTATGCAGATTCAGTCAAATCTGGCGTCTACCATTGCAATGGCCTTTGATGAGTGCGCACCTTCCCTTGCGGATCGGGCGTATGTCAAGGCGTCGGTGGAACGCACTATCAGGTGGCTTGTTCGGTGTAAAAATGAAATGAAAAGATTAAATGCCCTTCCCGATACTATCAATCAAAATCAGCTTTTATTTGGCATCAATCAGGGAGCGGTTTATGCGGACCTGCGGATTGAACATGCAAAGCAGATTGCGGAACTTGATCTTGACGGTTATGCGGTAGGGGGGCTTGCGGTAGGGGAAACCCATGAGGAAATGTACTATATTTTAGAAGAGACGGTTCCCTATCTTCCGGTGGATAAGCCCACTTACTTAATGGGGGTCGGCACCCCGGCCAATATTTTAGAGGGCGTGGAGCGTGGAATCGACTTTTTCGACTGTGTATATCCCAGCCGGAACGGGCGGCACGGGCACTTATATACCAACCGGGGGAAGATTAACCTTTTTAATGCGCAGTATGAATTGGATCAGCGTCCTATTGAAGAGGGGTGTAACTGCCCGGCATGTAGAAGGTATACCCGGGCTTACATCAGACATCTGCTTAAGGCAAAGGAGATGCTTGGCATGCGGCTTTGTGTGCTCCATAATCTATATTTTTATAATACTATGATGGAGGAAATCAGGGATGCCCTGGATAAGGGAGAATTTGCCGCATATAAGAAACAAAAGCTTGCGGGTATGGAAGAGGGAATGAAGAAAATCTGAAAAAAGCTTGTCTTTACCTAATGAATTGTGTATTATATTTGTTAGACTCGGCGGTTGGCCGAAACAAATTCAGGAGGAAACATTGTAATGGGTATTTTATTAACAGGAGAAGCTGGTGCAGCAACTGCGGCAGGCGGCGGGATTATCATGATCGTATATCTGGTACTTATTTTTGGGTTCCTGTATTTCTTTATGATTCGTCCGCAGAAAAAGGAACAGAAGAAAGTGGCGGCTATGCTGTCAGCGTTAGAAGTTGGTGATTGCGTCCTTACAAGCAGCGGGTTTTATGGTATTGTCATAGATATTACAGATGACACAGTGATCGTTGAATTTGGTAATAATAAAAATTGCCGTATTCCAATGCAAAAAACTGCCATTTCCCAGGTTGAGAAGGCTGATGCAGAATAAAAGAAATTTCGGGAAGTAAGGCGCAGTTTTCTGCGCCTTGTTTTTTGAGGATTTTAAACACAGAAAGGGGAAAGAAGATGAAGCTTAATATTGTTTGTATACCGGGTGACGGGATTGGACCGGAAATCGTTGCGGAAGCAAAAAAGGTCTTAAATAAGGTAGCCAATCTTTACGGACACGAAATAAATTATCGGGATGTGCTTTTAGGCGGGGCGTCCATTGATGTACATGGAGTTCCGTTGACCGATGAGACGATCCAAGCAGCGAAGGAAGCGGATGCGGTATTGATGGGTTCGATTGGCGGGGATGCCGCTACATCACCCTGGTATCAGCTGCCGCCCAATTTAAGGCCGGAAGCCGGACTTTTGGGAATCCGCAAAGCGTTGAACCTGTTTGCAAACCTGCGGCCTGCGGTACTTTATGAGGAGCTTTCGGATGCATGTCCGCTGCGGAAAGATATCAGTGAAGCGGGTTTTGACATGTTGATCATGAGGGAGCTTACCGGGGGCTTATACTTCGGGGAACGCTATACCACAGAAGAAAACGGGATTAGGAAAGCGGTAGACACGCTTGTCTATAACGAGAATGAAATCCGCAGGATTGCAAAAAAAGGTTTTGATATTGCATTAAAACGAAGGAGAAAGGTCACCAGCGTGGATAAAGCAAATGTACTGGATTCTTCCCGGTTATGGCGGAAGGTGGTGGAAGAGGTGGCGCTGGATTACCCGGAAGTTGCCTTGGAGCATATGCTGGTGGATAACTGTGCCATGCAGCTGGTAAAAGACCCGGCTCAGTTTGACGTGATTCTGACGGAAAATATGTTTGGAGATATTCTTTCCGATGAAGCAAGCATGGTTACCGGTTCTATCGGTATGCTTGCCTCCGCTTCGCTTAACGATACGAAATTTGGCCTGTATGAACCGAGCCACGGTTCCGCACCGGATATTGCGGGGAAAGATGCTGCAAACCCGATCGCTACCATTTTGTCGACGGCGATGATGTTAAAATATTCCTTTGACCTGGATCAGGAAGCAGCGGCGATCGAGAGTGCAGTGAAGAAGGTTTTGGAAAAAGGATACCGCACCGGAGATATTATGTCAAAAGGATGCAGACGGGTAGGCTGTAAGGAAATGGGTGATTTACTGGCGGATGAGATCAAATAAGAAATTTTCAAAACAAGAGACGGCTTTTTGGGTTTTATTTGCCGGAATGGCCGTCTATTACGGGTGGAGGCTGTTTGCGTTGACACCTTGGTATGACGAACTATATACTTACTATTTCTTTATCAGCAAAGGACCGGTCTATGCGGCGATCCATTGGCCGCTGCCCAATAACCATGTGGGGTATTCGGTTTTGTCGGCGGTGCTTGATCTTTTCGGAAATGCCTACATAGGGCTTCGGGGTGTGTCGTATTTATGCGCCCTTGCCAATTTGTATCTGGTGTTTCGGATTGCGGGAAGATGGATGGAAGGTTATCTGCCTTTGATTGCGACAGGTTTCTATGTATCAATGGACCTGGTCAACCAGATGGCTGTCCAGGGCAGAGGCTATACGCTGGGCATTACCTGTTTCTTGACGGCGTTTACCTGTATGACGGAACTATGCGGGAGCGGGAAGATATCAAAAAGATATTATATTTTTTATATCGGTTCTCTGACTTTGGGCTTGTATGCGGTGACCAGCAATGTATACTGGGTGGTGCCTCTATGCCTTTCCGGGGGAATTTATCTGTTAGTGTTAAGCATCGGGCAGGCAAAGGCGGAAAACGTTAATTTTCTGAAAACGTCTTTTGGCAAAGGACTGATCAGGCTGATCTTGGCATCTGTTATGGCGGCGGTACTTACCATCGGATTGTATACGGTAATCTGGATGGCGATTGGCTCCAATCTGCTTGTGAAAGATGCGGCAAGCATGTATTACGGGCTGAGCCATGGGAAGATGGTCTTAAGCGCTCCCTTTGCGGCAATCGGCAGGGGGATGGAATATATGCTGGATACTCCTTATATCCAAAGTGAGGAGAGGGCAGGGTTTACAGGACGGCTTTTAGAGTTTCTGGTGACGCTTTCCGGTTATTACTTCCGGGCGGCTTATCTGGTGGCTGCAATCTGGGCTGCCGGGGTGACCGCCCTTTTTTGGAAACTGGCCTGCCGGCTGCGCGTAAATAATACAGAAGGCATGTTACTGGAGCTTATGCTGGTTTTGGAAATCCTGTTTGTGCCAATCTGTCTTTTGATCCAATGTAAACGACCTTATTACCGGGTGTTTACTTATGGCGGGGTATTGCTTTGTCTGCTGGCCGCATGGCTTTTAAAAGAAGCGCTGCATATCATTCAGACAAGGTGGAAACGGGATCTGGTCTTAGAAAAAGGTTCCTTTGTCTTTTTGGTGTTTGCGGCGGCAATCCTGGTAAAATGCCTGTTCTTTTCCGGATATGGGAACCAGTATGGCGACAGGGAGCATGAGATAGAAACCGTACTTTCCAAGGCAGATATTACGGAAGAGAAAACATATTGCGTGACTGATTGTAACCAGCAATATCTTTTGTACTTTCTTTATGGAGTCCGCTGCGAAAACAGGGAGATAGAAGGAACGGATCTGGTAGTTTTGGATAAGCGGATGGCGGATCCTGAATTTGATGAGATGGTATGGGAGTTTTATCATTATTATCAGGATATCCCGTGGGATTATATAGAAGATTCCATGGATCTGGTTTTTGAAAGCGATCATTATTTATTGTATAGCAAATAGAAGAAAAGGAGAAAAGAAGATGAGAAGTGATTCTGTAAAGACAGGAACCCAGCAGGCGCCTCACAGAAGCCTGTTTAACGCATTGGGGTATACGGAAGAAGAAAGAAGGCGTCCCCTTATCGGTATTGTCAATTCCTATAATGAGATCGTTCCCGGTCATATGAATTTGGATAAAATCACGGAAGCAGTGAAAATGGGAGTTGCCATGGCAGGCGGCACGCCGGTAGTGTTTCCGGCTATCGCAGTCTGTGACGGGATTGCCATGGGACATGTGGGGATGAAGTATTCTCTTGTGACAAGAGACTTGATTGCGGATTCCACAGAGTGCATGGCGATGGCACATGGGTTTGACGGGCTGGTGTGTATCCCCAATTGTGACAAGAATGTGCCGGGACTTTTGATGGCGGCGGCAAGGGTTAATATCCCGACTATCTTTGTATCCGGCGGGCCTATGCTTGCAGGGCATGTAAAAGGGCAGAAGAGAAGCTTATCTTCCATGTTTGAGGCGGTAGGGAGCGTGGCAGCCGGTTCCATGACCATGGAGGAGCTTAGTGAATTTGAGGAGAAGGTCTGCCCCACCTGCGGATCCTGTTCCGGTATGTATACGGCAAATTCCATGAACTGTTTGACAGAGGCATTAGGGATGGGTCTTAGAGGAAACGGAACAATCCCGGCAGTCTATTCTGAGCGGATTCGTCTGGCCAAACATGCCGGAATGAAGATCATGGAGCTGGTGGAAAAGAATATCCGTCCAAGGGATATCATGACCGAAAAGGCATTTTTAAATGCCCTTACCATTGATATGGCTCTTGGGTGTTCTACCAATTCCATGCTGCATCTGCCTGCCATAGCCCATGAAGCAGGCGTGGAGTTAAACCTTGACATTGCAAATGAATTGTCGGCAAAAACGCCCAATTTATGCCATTTAGCGCCTGCAGGTCCGACTTATATGGAGGATTTAAACGAAGCAGGCGGCGTTTATGCGGTAATGAAGGAACTGACGAAAAAAGACTTGCTGCATTTAGACCTGATTACGGTAACGGGAAAGACGGTAGGGGAAAATATAGAAGATGCGGTAAACAAAAATCCGGAAGTTATTCGGCCGGTTGAAAATCCTTATTCCCAGACCGGCGGCATTGCTGTCCTTAAGGGAAATCTTGCGCCGGATTCCGGGGTGGTGAAGCGTTCCGCGGTAGTTCCGGAAATGATGGTCCATGAAGGCCCGGCCAGGGTGTTTGACTGTGAGGAAGATGCCATCGAAGCCATCAAAGGCGGTAAGATCGTAGCAGGGGATGTGGTGGTGATCCGCTATGAAGGGCCTAAAGGCGGCCCAGGTATGCGGGAGATGTTAAATCCCACTTCAGCCATTGCGGGAATGGGGCTTGGGTCATCGGTAGCTCTTATTACAGACGGGCGTTTTTCCGGTGCTTCCAGGGGGGCTTCTATTGGCCATGTGTCTCCGGAAGCGGCAGTAGGCGGACCGATTGCGCTGGTGGAGGAAGGGGACATCATCAGCATCAATATCCCTGAAAATAAACTGGATATGAAGGTACCGGAAGAGGAACTGGCGGCAAGAAGGGAAAAATGGCAGCCAAGGGAGCCTAAGGTTACCACCGGCTATCTGTCAAGATACCGTGAAATGGTCACCAGCGGCAACCGGGGGGCGGTCTTAGAGATCCCCCATCAGGAAAGATAGCGCAAGGAAGGAGATAAAAGGATGCAATTGACAGGAGCGGAAATTGTTGTTGAATGTTTAAAAGAGCAGGGCGTGGATACCGTGTTTGGTTACCCAGGCGGCACGATCTTAAATGTTTATGACGCATTATATCAGCATAGCGGGGAAATACGCCATATTTTAACTTCCCATGAACAGGGTGCAGCCCATGCGGCGGACGGATATGCAAGGTCTACCGGAAAGGTTGGCGTATGCCTTGCTACCAGCGGGCCGGGGGCGACCAACCTGGTCACAGGAATCGCAACGGCCTATATGGATTCGGTTCCCATGGTTGCGATCACATGCAATGTGGTGCTTCCCCTCCTTGGCAAAGATACTTTCCAGGAGGTGGATATTGCCGGTGTGACAATGCCCATCACCAAGCATGGTTATATTGTAAAGGATGTTACGGAGCTGGCGGACACTATAAGGAAGGCGTTTGCCATTGCGAGAGAAGGACGTCCGGGCCCGGTGCTTGTGGATATTACAAAGGACGTGACAGCGAACATATGTGACTATGAGAAAATGCAATTGGAACAAAAAAGTGCTTTGGTGAAATACACTCAGGAAGATATTGACAGGGCAGTGGAACTGATCCAGGCATCCAAGCGTCCTTTTATCTATGTAGGAGGCGGCGCCGTGATCTCCGGGGCGGCGAAGGAAGTCCGCAAACTGGCACAGCTTATGGATTCTCCGGTCTGCGATACCCTGATGGGAAAAGGGGTTATGGACGGGCATGATGAGCGCTATACCGGCATGATCGGTATGCACGGTACCAAAGCTTCTAATTTAGGTGTCAGCGAATGCGATCTTTTGGTGGCTTTAGGGGCAAGGTTTTCCGATCGTGTGGTGGGAAATGCCGCCATGTTTGCATCCCGGGCCAGAGTGCTCCATATAGACATTGATGCAGCGGAGATCAATAAAAATATCAAAACGTCAGCGTCGGTGATTGGTGATCTGAAAGAGGTGCTTACCCTGATCAACCAAAGGCTTCCGGAAATGGAACATAAAGAGTGGAACCTGCATATAAAAGATTTAAAAGAAAGGTATCCGCTAAGTTATGATAAAAGTGACCTTTCCTGTCCCTATATCATGGAGGAAATAGACAGGATCACCGAGGGCGGCGCAATTATCACCACAGACGTTGGGCAGCACCAGATGTGGGCGGCGCAATATTACAAGTATTCCAGCCCCCGGACATTTTTATCTTCCGGCGGACTTGGCACAATGGGTTATGGCTTAGGCGCATGTATCGGTGCGAAGGTGGGGAACCCGGATAAGGTCTGCATCAATATCGCGGGGGATGGATGTTTCCGTATGAACATGAATGAGCTTGCCACGGCATCCAGGTATCAGATTCCTATCATTGAAGTGGTGATCAATAACCATGTGCTTGGAATGGTAAGGCAGTGGCAGACATTATTTTACGGGAAACGTTATTCCCAGACGGTGTTAAACGACAGCGTGGATTTTTGCGTGGTAGCAAAAGGTCTTGGCTGCGAAGCAATCCGCATCACCAAAAAGGAAGAAGCTGCGGATGCCATAAGCCGGGCGATAGAGATGAAAAAACCTGTGCTGATCGAGTGCGTGATCTGTGAGGACGATAAGGTATTCCCCATGGTTCCGGCAGGGGCACCTATCAGTGAAGTATTTGATGAGGCGGATTTGGAAAAGGACAAATGAAACGGAATATGATCAAAGGGATGCTGATTGGTGTATTCATTATCCTTGTATCCATTATGGCAATGTATCTGGGGCTTGTGTATTATTATAAAGAGGGGTTCAGCTACGGAACGTGGATCAACGGGGTTTACTGCACCGGGAAAAGCATCAATGAAGTTAACGATGAATTGCTAAAGGATTGCCATTATGAAGGGCTTACCGTTACAGACCGTAACGGTAAGTCTTATACAATTTTACCGGAGGATGTATGTCTTACTTTTGATTTTAAGGATGCGCTTAGCGGATATCGCCAAAGCCAAAATGAATATCTTTGGATTGATAATCTTTTAGGCGGGGCAGGGGAAAAGCAGATAGAGCCGTCCGTTACTTACGACCGGGAACTGTTTTTACAGGTGATTGAAGATATTTTTGCAGGTCATGGACGAAAAAGGGAAGAAGACCGCGTGATCCAAATCCAAAAAGGGGAGGAAGGATACTTTCTTTTAAATGAGAGAGTCCATGTGCTGGATGAGGAAAAAGCAAAGGCGGCGCTTTTGGAAGCGTTTGAAGGTTTCCGGACAGAGCTTGATTTGGAAGCGGCAGGATGTTATAAAGACCTGCCTGTCACATATGAAATGCAGGAGCAGCTGCGGCTTTGGGAAAAGCTTAAAGATTATCAGGAATGTAGGATCATTTATCAGTTTGGGGAAGAACAGGTTCCCATTGACGGAAGCATTGTCAGCAATTGGCTCATTTTGGATGAAAACGGCAGTCCGGTATTGGATGAGCAGGGGAATTTATGTACCGACGAAAAGAAGGTGGACCAGTTTGTGGATGCCCTGGCGGATGAGTATGATACTGTTGGGAAAGCAAGGAATTTTCATGCTACCAGAGGAGATATCGTGACCGTGGAGGGCGGGATTTACGGGAATGAAATAGACCGTAAGGCGGAAAAAGAATATCTCTTTGCCGCTTTCCTTGAAAAAAGGAATGAAATCCACGTTCCGTTTTATAAGCAGATGGCCAGGAAACAGGGGAAGGATGACATAGGGGATACCTACATTGAAGTGGATATGACAAACCAGATGATGTATTACTATAAAGACGGGGAGCTTACCATCGAGACGCCGGTGGTCACAGGCAACACGTCCTTAAGGAGGGGAACTCCTACCGGGACCAACTATGTGTATAACAAGCAAAAGAACAGGGTACTGCGGGGGGCGGATTATGCATCCCCGGTAAAATTCTGGATACCCGTGAAGGGCGCGATCGGCATCCACGATGCTTCCTGGCGGGGAAAATACGGGGGCGAGATCTATAAGACCAACGGCTCCCATGGCTGTATCAACACGCCTCTTGAGGAAGTGACGAAGCTTTATGACATGGTGGAGATTGGAACGCCCTGTGTGATGTTTTACTAAAGTAGTTGACTAAAGTGTTGATTGCGTTTAAAATGTTTACAACCCTGCGGCTGTCGTATGCCGCTAAAGCAGTGCAATGAGAATTATGGGAGGAGATAATCGTGCATAGAGTGTATAATTTTTCAGCAGGCCCGGCAGTTCTGCCTGAGGAAGTGTTAAAAGAAGCTGCAGATGAGATGATGGATTATAAAGGATCAGGGATGTCCGTGATGGAAATGAGCCATCGCTCTAAGGTTTATGATAAGATCATCAAGGAAGCGGAAGCCGACCTTAGGGAGTTGATGGGAATCCCTGATAATTATAAAGTTTTATTTTTACAGGGAGGGGCAAGCCAGCAGTTTGCCATGATTCCCATGAACCTGATGAAGCATAAAAAGGCGGCATATATCGTGACCGGGCAGTGGGCGAAGAAGGCATATCAGGAAGCCGCAATTTACGGGGAAGCGGTTGAAGTGGCATCCTCGGCGGATCAGACTTTTTCTTACATACCGGATTGCTCAGACCTCCCGATCCCGGAGGATGCTGATTATGTATATATTTGTGAAAACAATACCATATACGGAACGAAGTTTAAGACACTGCCTGACACGAAAGGGCATGAACTGGTAGCGGACGTATCATCCTGCTTCTTATCCGAGCCTGTGGATGTGAGCAAATACGGCGTGATCTACGGCGGCGTGCAAAAGAATATCGGACCGGCCGGCGTGGTGATCGTGATCATAAGGGAGGACCTGATCACGGAAGATACCCTTCCCGGCACGCCTACCATGTTGAAATATAAAACTCATGCGGATGCGGATTCCCTTTATAACACGCCTCCCGCTTATGGGATCTACATTTGCGGTAAAGTCTTCCAATGGCTGAAAAAAAGGGGCGGCCTTGGGGCTATGAAGGAATATAACGAAAAGAAGGCAAAGATCCTGTATGATTTTCTGGACAGCAGCACGCTTTTTAAAGGAACTGTCCGCAAGGAAGACCGTTCCCTTATGAATGTGCCTTTTGTTACCGGCAGTGAGGAATTGGACGCTAAATTTGTGAAGGAAGCAAAGGAAGCCGGTTTTGAAAATCTGAAAGGCCACAGGAGCGTTGGCGGCATGCGCGCAAGTATTTATAACGCAATGCCCATAGAAGGTGTGGAAAAGCTGGTTGCATTTATGAAGGATTTTGAAGAGAAGAATAAATAAAAAGAGAGGCATCGCTATGGATCAGTTTAATTATTATTGCTTAAACCCCATCGCACAGGTAGGGCTGGAGAAATTTACAGAGGAATTTGTTAAGACAGAAGACGTAGACAAAGCGCAGGGAATTTTGGTAAGGAGCGCTGCCATGCATGATATGGAGCTTTCCGATCAACTGCTTGCCGTTGCAAGGGCCGGTGCCGGCGTCAATAATATCCCTTTGGATAAATGTGCGGAAAAGGGGATCGTGGTCTTTAATACGCCCGGGGCAAACGCTAATGGCGTAAAAGAGCTGGTGATTGCCGGTATGCTTTTAGCTTCCAGGGATATCGTGGGAGGAATCAACTGGGTTACTTCCGCAAAGGATGACGAAAATATTGCGAAAGCCACGGAAAAGGAAAAGAAACACTTTGCAGGTACGGAAGTGCAGGATAAAAAGCTTGGTATCATCGGGCTTGGTGCAATCGGCGTTAAAGTTGCCAATGTGGCAAAGCATATGGGCATGGAAGTGTACGGTTATGACCCGTATGTGTCCGTGGACGCAGCCTGGAATTTGAGCCGTGATGTAAAGCATGTGCTCCATGTGGAGGACATTTATGAAAACTGCGATATCATTACCATCCATGTGCCGCTTCTTGATTCCACCAAAGGCATGATCAACAAAGAAGCCATTGAGAAGATGAAAGACGGCGTGATCATCTTAAATTTTGCAAGGGATCTTTTGGTAAATGAAAGGGATGTTTTAGACGGCATAAAAGAAGGAAAAGTACGCAAGTATGTGACGGATTTCCCCAACCCCACCACAGCGGGACAGAAAGGGTGTATTGTCATTCCACATTTAGGCGCATCCACGGAAGAATCCGAGGACAACTGTGCAAAGATGGCGGTAAAGGAAATGATGAACTATTTAAAGAATGGCAATATTAATAACAGCGTGAACTATCCCAACTGTGACATGGGTGTGTGTACCCAGGCAGGGCGCGTGGCGATCTTCCATAAAAATATCGCAAACATGATCACTAAATTTACCGCCTGCTTTGGCGACGAGGGGATTAATATTTCCGATATGATGAATAAGTCAAGAGGGGAAGTAGCTTATACCATGATGGACATTGAGACGGCGGCGGATGAATCGATCATCAAAAAACTTCAGTCTATTAACGGGGTGTTCCGTGTGCGCGTGGTAAAGTAAGTTCCCGTTTAGTTGGATTAGTTAGGTTGGCTAAATGGACGAAAAGAAAGCAATAAAAATCTACGTCGCCACGCTTGATAATACGTTTGCGAAATGGCTCCTTAAGATTTTTATTGCTTTCTTTTCTGGCTTTTGGCTAATATTAATCCAACAAAACATTCAACTAAATACGACGCCACTACTTAACTGGCTGCCGCTAATAACATTATCTATGCCACATTACGTCAAATAGCCAATTGCGTAGTGGTCAGAAATCTAGTCGAGCAGCCAGTTGGACTTACGTGAGCCAATAAACCAGTCAGGATGGGAGATAAAATCTTAAGGAGCCATTTCGCGAACGCATTATCCGAGCGTGGCGACGTAGACTTTATCTCCATCCTGACGGTTATGATTAGCCATGTAATCCAACTAAACGGAAACTTAATACTCCGTAAAATCCAAAATCTTCTCATCCAGCTCTTCTTTTACCATAGCGTCCTGTTTAGCGGAAACCACGCTGGCAAGGTCCATATATTTGATGAACACATCCTCAAGGCTCATATTTTTTTCGTCCGCAATCTCCTGCATGACAGGTTTTAGTTTTTCAAGCTGAAAGGAGATCCTTGTTTTTTGCGGATCAATATCACCAAGCACTTTTTCGGCGTAGGCATTGATCCGGGAGAGCATGCCCTTTTCTTCTTCGTTTAACGAGGAATATCCATTGGCATTTTTATTTGTCTGAAACATAATCACACATCCTTTTCCAATTTAAATTTAAAGATAGTGTACCACTTGATGCTTGTGTTGTATAGATATCTTTGCTAAAATAAATAATATCAAGGTGCAGCGCCGCATGGCGGCAGAATGTGAGGGAATATGAACAGTAAGCTATATAAACTTATGAATTGGCCAAGGATTGAAGGGATCATCTATTCAGAGGAGGACAAGCCGCATGATATTTTAGGACCCCATGCGGTAGGGAAAAGCGTGGTATTCCAGACTTTTCAGCCAGGGGCAGAGGCCGTGTCGCTGGTGGTGGGTCAGGAAACCGCAAAGCATAAAATGGAAATGGTGGATGAAGCAGGTTATTTTGCCTGTGTCATCAGCGGGAAGATACCGGAAGAATATGTGTATGAAGTGACAGGGAAAGACGGGGAGCTTAAAGAGGTTAAAGACGCATACCGGTATTGTGTGGGATTAAGTGATAAGGATATCGACAAATTCAATGCGGGAATTCATTATTCCGTGTATGAAAAGCTGGGTGCCCACCTGATGGAGGTGGATGGCATTATGGGCACGTTCTTTGCCGTATGGGCACCTAATGCGCTGCGTGTCAGCGTGGTAGGGGATTTTAACGGCTGGGATGGGCGCATCCATCAGATGAGACGGAATGAACAGGGCGGCATTTTTGAAATTTTTATCCCGGATGTGCATGAGGGAGAATGTTATAAATATGAGATCAAGGTGAAGGGCGGTTTGACTTTTCTTAAGGCGGATCCTTATGCCTTCGGTCAGCAGCTGCGTCCGGAAACGGCATCTGTTGTAAGGGATATTTCTGCGTATAAGTGGAAGGATCAAAGCTGGATGAAGGATAGGGCTGTCCGTCAGGGAGTGGATTCTCCCATCAGTGTTTATGAATTATACCTGGGATCTTTTAGGAGAAATGCGGATACAAACGAGTACCTTAATTACAGGGAGTTGGCGGATGAAGTGATCAAATACGTGAAGGATACCGGCTATACCCATGTGGAACTGATGCCAGTGATGGAGCATCCCCTGGATGCGTCATGGGGCTATCAGGTAATCGGGTATTATGCGCCTACGGCAAGATATGGCAGTGCGGAAGATTTCATGTGCTTTGTGGATGCGCTGCATCAGGCAGGGATTGGCGTGATCCTGGACTGGGTGCCGGCACATTTTCCAAGGGATACCCACGGGCTTTCCAATTTTGACGGCACTTGCTTATATGAACATATGGATCCAAGGAAGGGGGCACACCCACACTGGGGAACGTTGATCTATAATTACGGGCGTCCGCAGGTGACCAACTACCTGATTGCCAATGCGCTTTACTGGGTGGAAAAGTATCATGTTGACGGGATCAGGATGGATGCGGTTGCTTCCATGCTTTATCTTGATTATGGAAAAAGAGACGGTGAATGGGTGGCAAACATTTATGGCGGGAATGAAAATCTGGAAGCCATGGAATTTTTAAAGCACTTGAACGCTATGATGAAAAAGCGTAACCCCGGGGTTTTGATGATTGCGGAAGAATCCACGGCATGGCCAAGGATCACGGGCAGGCTGGACGAGGACGGTCTTGGGTTTGATCTGAAGTGGAACATGGGATTTATGAACGATTATCTGTCCTATATCGGATACGATCCGTATTTCAGGGCGCATCACCATAATGAACTGACTTTCAGCATGATCTATGCTTACAGTGAGAATTTTATGCTGGTATTTTCCCATGATGAAGTAGTCCATGGGAAGTCAACGATGATCGGAAAGATGCCAGGAAATTTGGAGGATAAGTTTGCAAACTTAAGGCTTACCTTTGCGTATATGATGACCCATCCCGGCAAAAAACTGCTCTTTATGGGGCAGGATATTGCGGAATTTAAAGAATTTGATGAGACAAGGCAGACAGAGTGGAGCTTATTGTCCTGCGATGCTCATGAGGGAGTACACCGTCTTGTGAAAGATCTGAACAAGCTGTATCAGGTTAAGCCGGCGCTTCATGCATTAGATACCAGTCCGGAAGGGTTTGAGTGGATCAATTGTATTTCGCCGGATAAATGTATGGTTTCTTTTATGCGAAAGACTAAAAAACCGGAAGAAGTACTTGTGGTGGTTGTCAATTTTGCAAATGCCGGGCAGGAATTTGTGGTAGGTGTTCCGATGGAAGGAAAATATAAGGAGATCTTAAATACGGACGCTAAATGCTATGGCGGTCTTGGAAGGGTAAATAGCAAAGCCATTTTTGTGTCGGAAACAGAGATGGATGGCAAGCCTTATTCCTTTACGATGAAGGCAGCGCCTTTGTCGGCGAGTATTTTCACCTTTGTTCCTTATACTGAAAAGGAAAAACAGCAGATTGCAAAGGAAAAGGCGTTCCTTGCCGCACAAAAATGTGCCGAGGAAGCTATGCAGGCGGCTGAGGAAGCACAAAGGCTTGCAGAGAAGGCAAAAGAGGAAGCGAAAGAAGCAAAAGAGCTTGCAAAGGAAGCGGAAAAACGGGCAAAAGAAGCGGAAAAGAAAGCTCAGCAGGAGATGCAGAAGGCTTTGGAAGAGCAAGAGCGCGTAAAGACGATCAAAAATAGTTAGAGGTAAGAATGGACAGACAGGAAATTGAACAGCATGCAGGCGTAATTGAAAATTTCTTAGAAGGGCTTCCCGAAAAGATGTTCCATCTTGGCATCCGGGTGGTGCTTGCCGCCTTGGCCTTCCTGATCGGGATGCAGGTCATTAAACTGATCCGGCATATTTTAAAAAAAGCATTGAACAGGAGCCGGGTGGATGAGAGCGCAGTCAGTTTTATTGATTCTTTCATAAAGTTTGGGATGTATTTTGTCCTGGTACTTACCATTGCGTCAAGCCTTGGGGTGGATGCCGCCAGTATTCTGGCAATCCTTGGTTCTGCCAGCGTGGCCATCGGGCTGGCGGTTCAGGGGAGTTTAAGTAACCTGACAGGGGGCGTTCTCCTTCTGATCCTGCATCCTTTTGCTCCGGGAGATTATATCAAGGACGGTGCGGGGAATGAAGGAACGGTAGAGAGCATTGACGTGTTTTATACTCATTTAGTGACCCCGGATCACAAAAGCATTGTACTTCCCAATGGGAATCTTGCCAACGGAACGATCACGAACTTCACCAAGTGCCCCGCCAGAAGGATTGATATCCAGGTTGGGATTTCTTACAAAGATGATATCAAAAGAGCAAAAGAAGTGCTGCTTAAGTTAATGCAGGATGATTTGGCCGTGTTAAAGGATGAAGATGTCCGGGTGTTTGTGGACGGGCTCGGGGAGAGCAGCGTTGTACTGAATCTGCGGTGCTGGACACTTCAGGGTGATTTTTGGGAAACGAAATGGCGGTTGACGGAAGAGACAAAATATGCATTGGATCAGGCGGGAGTCAGTATCCCTTATCCGCAGGTGGATGTGCATTTAGAACAGGGATAAGCATCTGGCAGCCCGCCGGAGGAAAAAACAGGAGACTGGAATCAGTCTCCTGTTTTGATAAGCTACTGAGGGGACTCGAACCCCTGACCTGCTGATTACGAATCAGCTGCTCTACCAACTGAGCCACAGTAGCATTTGCCTGCAACAAGGATTATTATAATGGCTATGCATAAAATTTGCAAGCAAATTTTTTAAAAAGTGGTAGGAGACTGAGGTTCAGCCTCCTATCGTTTCTTTTTGTATAAATGTTCCAGATATTGGATCCCCTGGTAAAGCCCCATGGCGATAATGCAAAGGATGATGATGGAAGTGATGACCATATTGAGTTTAAACACCTGAGAGCCATAAATGATCAGATACCCAAGGCCTCGGCGGGCCGCCAAAAATTCACCGATGATCACGCCTACCAAAGCCAGGCCGATGTTCACCTTCATGTTGCTTAAGATCATGGGGATGGAAAATGGGAACACCACTTTAAAAAAAGCATCCATGCGTTTGCCGCCTAAGGTATAGATCAATTTCAGCTTTTCCGGGTCTGTATGTTTAAATCCCGTATAAAGGCTGATGACGGAGCCGAAGATGGCGACGGAAATTCCTGCCACGATAATTGTGCCTGTTCCGGTGCCAAGCCATACAATGAAAAGCGGGGCAAGGGCGGACTTGGGCAGGCTGTTCAGCACCACAAGATAAGGTTCCAAAATTTCAGACAAGGTTTTGGAATACCATAAAAGCGTTGCCGCAAGCAGGGAGATCAAGGTGATCAGCAGGAAGCTTATTAGTGTTTCCAACAAAGTGATCCCGGTATGGGTAAAAAAGGAACCGTCCTGTAACATTTCCATGAAATAAGAGGCCACCATGCTGGGACTGCTGAAAAAGAACGTATCGATCAACTGGAATCTTCCGGCCATTTCCCAGACCAGTAAAAACAACACAAAGATTAAAAGTCTGAAAAATGTGACAAAGTGATGGTGACGGTGATGGTCACGGATAAACCGTTCCTGCATGGTCAATTCTTTTTGCGGCCTAATTATTTTCCCCGGTATATTCATCCGAAATCTCCTTCCATAGTAGTGTGAAAAGATCGTTAAATTCCGGTGCGTTCCTTGCTGCTAAAGGCGACTGCTCTGCAAGGGTCAGCTTGACCGGGATCGTTCTTTTGATCGCAGCCGGGCGTTTGGTCAGCACCAGGATCCGGTCCGCAAGGGAGATTGCCTCTGAAAGGTCATGAGTAATCAGGATAGCGGTGATGCCGCTTTTGCGGATGATGCTGCCAATGTCGGAAGATACCATAAGCCTGGTTTGATAGTCTAAGGCGCTGAATGGCTCATCCAGTAAAAGTAGAGCCGGTTCCATGACCATGGTGCGGATCAGTGCGGCGCGCTGCTTCATGCCGCCGGATAATTCTCCGGGTTTTTTGTCTTTGAATTTATATAAACCATAATCATGGAGCAGTTGCTCTGCCAGCTGTTCTTTTTCCCTTGTCAATGTTCCCGTGATCTCGGGACCTAAAAGTACATTTTTCCAGATAGACCGCCATTCCAGTAAATGGTCCTGCTGAAGCATGTATCCCACCCGGATCTCCTTAGTCTGGTCTAAAATAACCTCACCCGATTCAGGTGTAAGCAATCCGGCGATAACGGAAAGAAGCGTGGATTTCCCGCAGCCGCTGGGCCCCACGATGGCGATAAACTCACCCTTATCCACCTGAAAGGATATGTGGTCTAATGCAAGGGTCTCCCCTTTTAAATTGTGATAGGAAAAGCAGACATCCCTGCATGATATAATAGGCTGTTCCAATTCAAGGACCCCATTTCCTGTGTTTATACTATTACATTATGAACATTCGACATTTGTGTGCCGAAAAATATTGAAAAGAGGCAGGAAATGTGCTAGTATCAAATTCAGATTTAATTATTGGAGGATATGAATATGGCTCAATTGTGGGGCGGGCGGTTTACCGGGGAGACAGATGCCCTGGTCTATCGGTTCAACGCATCAATCGGCTTTGATAAAAAGCTTTTTGGCCAGGATGTGGAAGGAAGCATTGCGCATGTGGTCATGTTAGAAAAGCAGGGGATCATCACCTGTGAGGAAAAAGATGCCATTGTCAAGGGTCTTACGCAGATTCGGAAGGATGTGGAAGAGGGAAAGCTTGCTATAACGGATCAGTATGAGGATATCCATAGTTTCGTGGAAGCGGAACTGATCCGCAGGATCGGGGATGCAGGGAAAAAGATGCATACCGGGCGGAGCCGGAATGATCAGGTAGCGCTTGATATGAAGCTTTATGTAAGAGGGGAGATCTTGGAGCTTTCAGACCGGCTGTTGACGTTGTCCGAGACACTGCTTACGATCATGGAAGAAAATCAGGCTGTTTATATGCCTGGGTTTACCCATTTGCAAAAAGCTCAGCCGACCACCCTCGCCCACCATATGGGAGCATATTTTGAAATGTTTAAAAGAGATCTTTTGCGGCTTTCCGATATTTATAAAAGGATGAATTACTGTCCTTTGGGGGCGGGAGCGTTTGCCGGAACCACTTACCCTTTAGACCGGGCTTATACCGCATCCCTTTTGGGTTTTGAAGGACCTACCTTAAACAGCATGGATTCGGTGGCGGACCGGGATTACCTGATCGAGCTTTTGGCGGCGCTTTCCACGGTGATGATGCATCTGAGCAGATTTTCCGAGGAAATCATCATCTGGAATTCCAATGAATACCGTTTTGTGGAGCTGGACGACGGGTTTTCCACAGGAAGCAGTATTATGCCCCAAAAGAAAAACCCGGACATTGCAGAACTGGTAAGGGGAAAGACAGGACGTGTCTACGGGGCTCTTATGTCGCTTCTTACCACCATGAAGGGGATCCCTCTTGCCTACAACAAGGATATGCAGGAGGATAAAGAGGTATCCTTTGACGCCATTGAAACGGTAAAAGACTGTCTGGTACTGTTTAACGGGATGCTTGGCACTATGAAATTTAATCATAAGATCATGGAGCAAAGCGCCATGAACGGCTTTACCAATGCCACGGATGCGGCGGATTACCTTGTGGGGAAAGGAGTTCCTTTCCGGGATGCCCACGGCATTATCGGGCGTCTGGTGCTATACTGTATTGATAAAGACAAGAGCATTGACGCATTAAGCCTTGAAGAATTAAAACAGATCAGTCCGGTATTTGAAGCGGATATTTATGACGCCATCAGCTTAAAGACCTGTGTGGAAAAGCGTCTTACCATAGGAGCGCCGGGATCGGCGGCAATGGCGGAAGTGATCCGGTTAAATAGAGTATTCCTGGACGCATACAAGAACGAACATCATAAGAATGGATCATAAGAGAAAAAGAGAGGAGTTTATGAAAATGAGTGAAAAATTAAAAGTAGGGATATTAGGCGGAACAGGTATGGTAGGGCAGCGTTTTATCGCCCTTTTGGAGAATCATCCGTGGTTTGAGGTGACTACTATTGCGGCAAGCGAACGTTCTGCCGGGAAAACTTATGAAGAGGCAGTGGGCGGCAGGTGGAAAATGGATACCCCTATGCCGGAAGCGGTAAAAGGCCTTGTGGTGATGAACGTAAATGAAGTGGAGAAGGTTGCCGGTGAAGTGGACTTTGTGTTCAGCGCCGTTGACATGACCAAAGAAGAGATCAAGAAGATCGAGGAGGCTTATGCTAAGACGGAGACACCGGTGGTCTCCAATAACTCGGCACACCGCTGGACGCCGGACGTTCCCATGGTAGTGCCGGAAATCAACCCGGAACATATGAAAGTGATTGATTTCCAGAGAAAAAGGCTGGGAACTAAAAAGGGCTTTGTGGCGGTTAAGCCAAACTGTTCCATTCAAAGCTATGCGCCTGTACTCACCGCATGGAAGGAATTTGAGCCTTATGAGGTAGTTGCCACCACCTATCAGGCAATTTCAGGTGCGGGAAAAACGTTCAAAGACTGGCCGGAAATGGTGGAAAATATCATTCCTTATATCGGCGGGGAAGAAGAAAAAAGCGAAAAAGAACCGCTGCGCATCTGGGGGGAAATCAAGGACGGGGTGATCGTACCGGCAGTATCTCCGGTGATTACCTGCCAATGCATCAGGGTGCCTGTACTTAACGGACATACGGCGGCAGTGTTCGTGAAATTTAAAACGAAACCCACCAAAGAACAGTTGATCGAGAGATTAGTAAACTTTAAGGGCCTTCCTCAGGAACTTTCTCTTCCCAGTGCGCCGAAGCAGTTTATCCGGTACTTGGAAGAGGACAACAGGCCTCAGGTGAAGATGGATGTGGATTTCGAAAATGGTATGGGGATCAACGTAGGACGCTTACGGGAAGATACGGTCTATGACTGGAAATTTGTGGGCCTTTCCCACAATACGGTAAGAGGAGCTGCCGGCGGGGCGGTGCTTTGTGCGGAGCTTTTAAAAGCCCAAGGGTATATCGGATAAAACAATTGCGGGGGTATTAAAATGGTTTTGGGGCGCACTTCGGAGCTAAAATATTTAAATACCTGTTACGACCGTGAAGGAAGTCAGATCATGGTGGTATATGGGGAAAAGAATGTTGGGAAGACGGCTTTGCTGGATGAATTTGTCCAGGATAAACCACATTCTTATTATTGCGCCCGTCCTGCATCCGAAAGGGAACAGCGGTACAGATGGGGGCTGGAATTAAATCCGGAGGCTTTCGGGGCTCCCGGCTATCCGGTTTTTGGCGAGATCTTCCGGTCCGCATTAGGAGAGGAAACGGATAAAAAAGTCATTATTGTTGATGAGTTTCAGTATATTGTGAAAGCGGGCAATGAATTTATGGATGAGCTGATCGCTTTTATCCACGACAGCTGGCAGGGAACGCAGGTCATGGTGGTCCTTTGCAGTTCTTCCATCGGCTGGGTGGAAAACAGCATGATCACAAGGATCGGGGAGGCGGCTTATGAGATCTCCGGCTTTTTAAAGATCAAAGAGCTGAGCTTTGAGACGATGATGGAATTTTTTCCGGGCTTTTCCATGGAACAGTGTATTGAAGCCTATGCCGTCCTTGGCGGAATCCCGGGACTTTGGGCGCATTTTAATGATAAGATAAGTGTCCGTGAAAATATCTGCAGGTATATCCTTGGCAAAAATGCCTTTTTGAACAGGGAAGGGCAGCGCATCATGGAGGAGGAGCTTAGGGAGACCGGCGTATATAATACAATCTTAGCTTCTATAGCGGCAGGGAAGCATAAGCTGAACGAGCTGTACCTGCATACGGATTTTTCTCGGGCGAAGATCAGTGTTTACCTGAAAAACCTGATGGAGCTTGAATTGGTGGAAAAGATCTTTTCCTATGACACGGAAGGGAAGGCGAACACCCAGAAAGGGATCTATCGGATCAAAAACCATTTTGTACATTTTTACTTTACTTATTTATATCCGAATTTGAGCAGCCTGGAGCAGCTTGCGCCGGATCAGTTTTACAAAAGATATATTGCGCCTTATTTTAAAAGTTATGTTGCGGAATATTTCAAGACTGTCTGCAGGCAGCATGTAGAGAAACTGGATAAATGGGGGCGTCTGCCTGTGGAGATCGACCGGATGGGAGAATGGGTAGGCAAGCTGGGAACGATCGACGTGATCGCCCAAAGCGAGGAGGGCGTAACGCTCATCGGTATTTGCAACTGGGAAAAAAATATCATGAGCTATGCCGATTATGAGTGGCTTTTATTTTGTGCGGAAAAAGCAAAACTCCGCGCGGATTATATTTATTTGTTTTCCGTGAAGCATTTTGATGAAAAGCTGAATCTGGAAGCAAAAATGAAACAGAACTTAAAATTGATCAGTATGAATGAGATGTAATGGAATGGGAAAAAGCTTATACATAGCAGAAAAGCCCAGTGTGGCAAGGGAATTTGCAAGGGCTTTAAAGATAAATGCTAAAAATAATGACGGCTATATGGAATCTCCGGAAGCGATCGTTACCTGGTGCGTGGGGCATTTGGTGACCATGAGCTACCCGGAGGTTTATGATGAGAAGTATAAAAGGTGGTCCCTTACCACGATCCCCTTTATCCCTTCTGAATTTAAGTATGAAGTGATCGATGGCGTGAAGAAGCAGTTTAAGATCGTAAGCGGTCTTTTAAACCGGCCGGATGTGGAGACGATTTTTGTCTGCACCGACTCCGGGCGGGAAGGGGAATATATTTACCGGCTTGTGGAGCAGCAGGCTCATGTGAAGGGAAAAACGCGCCGGCGGGTGTGGATTGATTCTCAGACGGAAGAAGAGATCCTAAGGGGGATCCGGGAAGCGAAGGATCTGTCGGAATATGATAATCTGGGGGCGGCAGCATACCTTAGGGCAAAGGAAGACTACCTGATGGGCATTAATTTTTCCCGGGTACTGACGCTAAAGTACGGGAACTCCGTTAAAAATTATTTAAAGGCGGAACGGGCCGTGATCAGCGTAGGGCGTGTCATGACTTGTGTCCTTGGGATGACTGTCAACCGGGAACGTGAGATACGGGAGTTTGTGAAAACGCCTTTTTACCGGGTTTTGGCATATGTTCCGGTTGGAGATAAGCCCTGTGAGTGTGAGTGGAAAGCAGTGGAAAACACGAAATATTTCGGTTCTCCTCTTCTTTATAAAGAAAACGGGTTTAAGGAGGAAAAGGATGCAAAAGAGCTGATCGGCTATCTAAAGGAAGATGAGCCTGTGATGGCGGCGGTTGAATCCTTGGAAAAGAAAAAAGAGACGAAAAACCCACCGCTTTTATATAATCTGGCAGAGCTGCAAAACGACTGTTCCAAATTTTTTAAGATCAGCCCGGACGAGACGTTAAGGATCGCCCAGGAATTATATGAGAAAAAGCTGACCACTTACCCGAGGACTGACGCCAGGGTTCTTTCCACGGCGGTTGCAAAAGAAATTTCCAAAAATATCAGAGGACTTGGCAGCTATAGTCTTGTTAAAGGTCTGGCAGAAAAGGTGCTTGAGAGTGGAAGTTACAAGCAGATAGCAAAATCACGGTACGTAAATGACAAACAGATCACTGACCATTACGCGATCATCCCTACAGGCCAGGGATTTGGCGCACTTGGGAGCTTAAGCCCCACGGCGGCCAAGGTTTATGAGATCATTGCAAGGCGGTTTCTTGCAATCTTTTTCCCGCCTGCGGTATATCGGAAGATATCTTTGAATGTGTCGGTAAAGGGGGAACAGTTCTTTGCAGGTTTTAAAGTTTTGGAAGAGAGCGGGTATCTGGAAGCGGCTGCCTTTTCTTTTGCGAAAAAGAAAAATGAGGAAGATGGAGAAAATTGCCAGGCTGATCAGGGGTTCATGGAGGCTTTAAACCGTCTGAAAAAGGGGATGGTCCTTCCCGTTACTGATATGCAGATCAAGGAAGGAGAGACCTCGCCGCCAAAACGCTATAACTCAGGAACCATGATCCTTGCCATGGAAAATGCCGGGCAGCTCATTGAAGACGAGGAGCTTCGCTCCCATATTAAAGGGAGCGGGATCGGCACTTCGGCAACGCGGGCGGAAATCCTAAAAAAACTGGTGAATATAGGGTATCTTGCTTTAAATAAAAAGACACAGATCATTACGCCTACCTTAATGGGGGAGATGATCTACGAGGTGGTGGATAATTCCATCAGGCCCCTTTTAGATCCGGCCCTTACCGCAAGCTGGGAAAAAGGGCTTACCATGGTGGCGGAAGGCGTGATCACGGAAGATGAGTATATGAAAAAACTGGACGATTTTGTATCCAGGAGGACTAATATCGTTAAGCAGTTAAATAACCAGTGGGTATTAAACCGGCAGTTTAACAAGGCTGCCGGAAATTATAAGAAGGATGCGCCGAAAACGGCACAGAAATGAGGGAAATTATGGAACAATACAAGATCAGTAACCTGTATACGTTAGAGGAGACCATTGCTGCGGATTTATTTGAAGGGGCAGTGTATCCCTGGGAGCTTTTGCCCAAGATCAGCGGTTTTATTTTGGAACTTGGAGAAAAACTCCCTGTGGACCGATTTACCAGGGTTAAGGAAAATGTCTGGGTGGCAAATACCGCAAAGGTTGCGCCTACCGCCTGTATTAACGGCCCCGCGATCATTGATGAAGATGCCGAGATAAGGCACTGTGCGTTTATCCGCGGGAATGCGATCGTAGGCAAAGGCGCCGTGGTTGGAAATTCCACGGAATTAAAAAACGTGATCCTGTTTAATAAGGTCCAGGTACCCCATTACAATTATGTTGGGGACAGTATCCTTGGTTTTAAATCTCATATGGGGGCAGGCTCTATCACTTCCAATGTAAAAAGCGACAAAACGCTGGTGGTGGTAAGGGATGGAAAGGAACAGATAGAGACCGGCATGAAGAAGTTCGGGGCAATGTTGGGGGATAACGTGGAGGTTGGCTGTAACAGCGTATTAAATCCCGGTACGGTGATCGGCAGAAATACCAATGTCTACCCTGCCAGCATGGTGCGTGGCTGCATCCCTGAAGGCAGCATTTACAAAAAGCGGGGAGAGGTCGTGGAGAAATATTAGACGGCGTGTTTCATTCCGCTACAATTTTTTGTCAAAAGGACTGGATTTTTTGCAAAAGATATGAGACAATTAGTGTTGTGATTATGACAAAATATTCACAAGGCAAAGGAGTATTTTGTTAGAAAATAATATCTACATATTGAAAGGAGTTTTCACATGATTTATTCAAAAGAAGTTGAAGAAATGTGTACAGTTGCCCAGGGCGTTAACCATGGTTGTGCACCTATCCCTGAAGAAGCAAAATGGGTCAAAGCAAAAGAAGTGAAAGACATTTCCGGTCTTACACATGGTATCGGTTGGTGTGCGCCGCAGCAGGGTGCCTGCAAACTCACATTAAATGTGAAAGAAGGTATTATTCAGGAAGCGCTGGTTGAGACGATCGGGTGCTCAGGTATGACTCATTCAGCGGCTATGGCAGCTGAGATCCTTCCCGGAAGGACTGTAATGGAAGCGTTAAATACAGACCTTGTATGCGATGCGATCAATACGGCTATGAGAGAATTATTCTTACAGATTGTTTACGGAAGGACACAGAGCGCTTTCTCTGAGGATGGTCTTCCGGTAGGGGCTGGTCTTGAAGATTTAGGAAAAGGCCTTAGAAGCCAGGTTGGCACGATGTACGGAACATTGAAGAAAGGCCCTCGTTATCTGGAAATGGCGGAAGGTTATGTAACAGGTATCGCACTTGACGCTGACGACCAGATCATCGGCTATAAATTTGTAAGTCTTGGGAAGATGACCGACTTCATCAAGAAAGGCGACGACCCGAATACCGCTTATGAAAAGGCAAGCGGGCAGTACGGCAGGGTTGCAGATGCTGTTAAGATCATTGATCCGAGAACTGACGAAGAAGTTAAATAATAGAGAAGTGAGAAAGGAGTTACATAACAATGGCATTATTTGAATCATATGAAAGACGAATTGACAAAATCAATTCAGTATTAAATAGCTATGGTATCGCTTCTCTTGAAGAAGCTGAAAAAATCACAAAAGATGCTGGTCTTGACGTGTATGCGCAGGTAAAAGGTATCCAGCCTATCTGTTTTGAAAATGCATGCTGGGCATATATCACAGGCGCCGCTATCGCGATCAAGAAAGGCTGCAGAAAAGCTTCCGAAGCCGCAGCGGCAATCGGCGAAGGCCTTCAGGCTTTCTGTATTCCCGGATCTGTTGCCGATACCCGTAAGGTAGGTTTAGGCCATGGTAACCTTGGCAAGATGCTTCTTGAAGAAGAGACAGAATGCTTCTGTTTCCTTGCCGGTCATGAGTCCTTTGCAGCAGCGGAAGGTGCGATCGGTATCGCGGAGAAGGCAAACAAAGTACGCCAGAAACCTCTTCGCGTTATCTTAAACGGCCTTGGAAAAGATGCGGCACAGATTATTTCCAGAATTAATGGTTTTACATTTGTTGAGACTGAATACGATCCGTATACCAATACCGTTAAGGAAGTTTATCGTAAATCTTATTCAGAAGGGCTTCGTGCAAAAGTTAACTGCTACGGCGCAAACGATGTTTGTGAAGGCGTTGCGATCATGCATAAGGAAGGCGTTGACGTTTCCATTACCGGTAATTCAACCAACCCGACCAGGTTCCAGCATCCCGTTGCAGGTACTTATAAGAAAGAATGCAACGAACAGGGCAAGAAGTATTTCTCTGTTGCATCAGGCGGTGGTACAGGACGTACCCTTCATCCGGATAACATGGCTGCAGGTCCTGCTTCCTACGGTATGACCGATACCATGGGCCGTATGCACTCTGACGCACAGTTTGCAGGTTCTTCATCCGTTCCTGCCCATGTTGAAATGATGGGGCTTATCGGCGCTGGTAATAACCCTATGGTAGGTATGACAGTTGCTGTTGCGGTTTCCATCGAGGAAGCTGCTAAGGAAGGCAAATTTTAATTGAGTTGAATTAAAAATATTAAAAACAATACATAAATACAGATAAAACGCCATGATTCTTTTGAATTATGGCGTTTTTGTATACAATATAAACGTATTTTTGCCGAAAAATGTTGGTTGGTGCGTAAGCGTCAAATAAGAACGTGTAGTGAAATGTATGGTGCTCTCCTGTAAACTTGGGGTTAGAGTTTTTAGAGTTCACTCCAAAAACTCTAAATCCAGATAAAGGAGAATACCCATGGACATTTCCACTTTAACTCCGGATAAACAGGTAAAAC